>Ga0325410_1000230_pt1 | contig 55237 bp, 33 predicted proteins | sample PopdelMetagenome_16_FD_206182 | JGI IMG/M metagenome (GOLD analysis project Ga0325410, IMG submission 206182) | Populus deltoides microbial communities from Bellville, Georgia, United States - Xylem-PdIQD-R3 | ecosystem: Host-associated > Plants > Phyllosphere > Stem > Wood/Secondary xylem... | reverse complement strand
ATACCTTTAATTTATGGTAAATGTTCATCTTAAATACAGGCCTATCACATAAATGAAAGGATTGATTGATGAGTTTAAGTTCGAAAATTGAAAGGACAAAGAGAGGGCCAAACTTAGAAAAGAGATGTTGGTTCAGTCCAAACTGGAACACTGTTCGGTCATTGGGTCATATCTGGAGCTGTAAATCTTGGATTTAGGTCTGCCTTATATGGATGGAAAGCTGAGACAATTTCCTAGAACTTTCATGATTGAAGTCTGTTCAAATTATGACATTATCAATGACGTTTTTGGCAAACAAGAAGATAAGGATTGTTACCAAGTCAAGATGTGGCCACCCACTCAAAAATTAGTCAACAAATCAATAGTTCTGAATTTTGGCCTATAAAAGGAGGCATTTGTCATGTATTTAGGCATCTTGGTTTTCAGATCAAGATCATGCTCTTGCTCTCTCTTTATATTTTGTAATGCTTAAGTTTCGCTTATATTAATCTCTTGCTTATGTTTTTCATTTCCTTTCCTTGTTTATTTATGTTTCTCTCTTTCATTATGTTTAGCTAAATTTATCATGTTAAGGTGAAAAGGTTACACTAATGGTGTAAGAATAAGTATAATATAAACTCAACATGGACCTTAATGTTTGATACTAACATGTTTTATATTTGTTATCTTGTTCACTTTTAATACTTTGCTTGTTAAATGGTAATCTAGATTTATGTTGTATAACCCTTGGTACAACAAATACTTGGCACTTTCATAGCCCAACCGTATGGTATAACCGACACATGTGCTATGAAAGGAACTTGATTTGTTGTTAACATAAGTTATAATCATGAATGCCTGACAACATTTACAAGCATTAGCATTGTTCGAATAAGATAACTAATGTAATCATGTTAACAATTTATAATCTGATTGGAACCTCCTTTGTGTATGGTTTCCAGTTGAGTAATAAAAAGAGTTTATACTATACTTGTTTAAAATACCATTAGTGCATCCTCTAACCTTGACAATTATTTTATCCTTGTTTAATCCTTACATCAATATCACATCTCAAAGCTCTCTTTAACTTCTTCTTCTTGTTGTTGTTGTTGTTATCTATAATTTATATGTTAACCTCCCTATGGTTCGACCCTAGTCTTGCCGGGTTATTTATTACTTCAACACTCCTACACTTGGGAGAAGACTGATCTTTTGGTCGTGTCAAGGGAGATATGATTTTTCAAAGATGACAACTGAATTCTACTAGCAAACAGGTTTTGTGAAGAAACGAGTCCAAATTACGTTACAAATCCAAGTTTTTATTTCAGCAATTTAGCTCCTCTAAGTCAAAACTTGAAGATTTCATGCAAGGCTATTTCTCTTTTTTTTAGAAAAATAGTTATTGAAGTACTTAAATGTAAATTGTCTACTTAAAGGATGACTATTTTGTAAAATAGAGACTAGGGTTTCCTAGGATATAAAAAGAATGAGAGAAGAGAAGGGGGGCAGCCAACCAAGAAGAGAAAAACGCCCCCTTCCTCTAAAAAACCCGAAATCATGCATTACTCCTTCTTTTTGATTAGTTGTTCAACAAACATGCAAGGCTAAACTCTTTTTCTTGGTTGCAAGGACACGGAAACCTTCGAATTTCAAAAACTATGAGATTTATTTTACCTTTTCTTTTCAGTTCATATGATGAATATGTTTGTTCTCTTATGCTTACTTTTTCTATGATTGTTTATTTTAATTGCTAGAGCGGACTCTAAGTTATTATTGTAAACAATCTATTGCTAAGTTTGATATCAAAACCAGAGTTGTGGTATATGAACTTGTGAAGCAACTGAGTTTAATAATTGTGGTGTATATACGTTATTAATCTTAGAGAGAACATTCAATCAAATCAAACATAGACTGCGAACAGTTATGTTTCTTGATTAATCAACTTATGTAGTTCTTAAGGCTGCCATTGAATTAAATTATTAGTGCGGACACTATGGTTGTTTGATGGTTAGGGTTAGTTATACAAAGGATCCATTAACTAACTAATGTTAAAAAGAGATAAATATTCAGAATATAGAATGATGTTTCGTTTCCATGATCAGTTCTAATTTCCGTAAGTGGACGTGTGCTTGTGACCAAGGTTTATTCTCTTGATAATTTTCTGATTTCTTTAAATTTTGATTGATAGTTTTCTATTTTCTTTTGCTTTAGCCTAGATAACGTCCAAACTCCCCCAAATTGCATATCATCTAGCATAAAAATCTAACTTGAACCTTCCTTGTGGGATCGACCCCTTGCTTGCTCTATACTATCTTGTGTGTTGTGTTTTAAGTTAGGGTAATTAATTTGTGCGATCATGACATCTCGACAAGCAGGTACACTACCGATGAATAACTTTAATGTGCTTGTGTTGTTTTGAATTGGGTGCTACCCACTCATTTAGTACAAGGAGAATTACCACCAAATTAGGGGAAATGAGTGGAAGTACTAGAAAAGGGGTTCGTAACTGGAACCCCGATGGGGAACATGTTGAAACAAATATTATGTATATGGGAGTGGGGTTTAGTCTAGCTAGGTATGAAACAAAAGTAGACTTGATCCCTTTAGAATTACATGATTTCGATATAAACCTAGGTATGATTAGCCGAGTGAGTACAAGGCCAAATAAGTTGTTATACTAGAACTATTATGTTCCAAAATACCAAAGGTCTGGTAGTTTGTAGTGAACACTCAAAGAAAGGACTTGGGTGTGATAAACATGGGGAAATGATCGCTCATGTGTTAAGACAGTTAAAGACTCACATAGAGAATTACCCGATACATGACCTGGAGTTGGTTACTGTGATTCGTTGCTAAAATTAAGTGTTTGTAGTGAATTACCATTCGCCACTCAAACTGTGTTTTCTGCAGTGAATCAGTGTTCGCTGCCGAAAGTGTGTACTCTACAGCGAATTTGTGATTTGTTGCCGAAATTGAGTTGCCTGCAACAAATCATTCTTCACTACTGAAAGTATGTGTTCTATAGCGAATTTGTGATTCACTACTAAAATTGAGTTGCCTGCAGCGAATCAGTGTTCGCTACCGAAAGTATGTTTTCTACAACGAAGTTGTGATTCACTGCCGAAATTGAATTGTTTGCAGCAAATCAGCGTTCACTGATGAAAGTGTGTGTTCTGCAGCGAACCTGTGATTCGCTGCTGAAATTCAGTTGTCTACAGCGAATGGTGTTGCCTACAGCGAATTAGCATTCCCTGCCGAAAGTGCTTTAGTTGCAGCGAAGTAGCATTCGCTGCCAAAATTGAGATGCCTGCAGTAAAACAGTTTTCACTGCCGAATTGTGCAGCGCTTGCAGCAAAACAATTTTCACTGCTGAATTGTGCGGCTTGTAGCGAACTAGTTTTCACTACTGAATTATGTGTCCAACAGTGAATCAGCTTTCGCTGCCGATTTTCTACAATGAACTTCCTGGTCAGAAATGACTTAAATGCTTGTAACAATTTTATTGTATGATGGTATAAAATGTGGAACACTTGAATGTGCACATATGGATTCTTGAAATAAGTATGGTGATGAATGTGATTTAAGAACGCAAATGTACTGATGCGTGGTCGTTGATGTCTTAGGTGATGTGGCCGGGATCAAACCATCGTCAGGGCAAGGACAACCCACAGGTGGACATGTAGGTGATTTCCACCTTCCTCTTTCTTAATGTTAAATTATGAAATGCTTTATCATGAATGTTACCGTGTTATGTTAGTTCAAATACCAAGTTGTTAAAGGAGTAAATGTTGATGAACAATTGAGTAGCTTCGACTAATGGCATCCGAATGGATAGTCGGGATAAATGATTGATAGCTTCGACTAACGGCATCCTAAGTGGATGGCCGGGATGAATGAACAATTAACCTCGGCTAATGATGCCTCAAGAGAATAGCCGGATTTGAAGATTATGAGTAATTGAATGAATGGATGCATTCATGTGTATTACTGGATAAGCACACCAAGTATGTAAAGGAACTATGAATGTTATGCCTCCAACAGAGAATAATGTTAATGCTTCATTTATCTAACTATCTGCTTAATTATTAAAGAACTATAATCTCATAAATATTTTTGTACTGCAACAGGGGCGTCATACCAACGAGATGCATAGGAAACCCAATACACGAGAACTTACTTTTGCAAGGGATCATGTATTTCCATTCTAAATCACGATGTATTTTGTATGAATCAATGTACTAAACGTATAACTGTTATTAGATATTTTTGTTTAAATTCATGATGACTATTAGTATGATAAGAATGCAAACTCATGTCTATGTATGTATATTTTTAATGTGAACTTATAATCATGCGAACATAATATTATGTGTATATGTAATATTCATTTTTAATGAAATGTTGTTTGATGCTGGTGTATGGATTGTATCTTGATAATGAGAGGGAACAGGTTCACCAGTTACCGACATGATGTTGTGTCAAGTGTGTGTGTGTGTGTGTGTGTGTGTGTATAATTATCGTTGTTTTGGGCTTGAAAAGCCAGGTTGTTACAACTCCAAAGGCTTAAAAAAGAGGCTAAAAATGTATCCCTTATCCTTATTAATGATTCAAAGACAAATCATCTTGAAGAGAGAGGGAATGATACAATCTGAGCAACGAAAAAACAATCAGATTCGGATTGTGATGTAAAATGCGCAAATGTCCAGTTCTACGACAACAATCATAATTCTTGATTCGATTGTTGGATCGGGCTGAAATTTTATGTGGAGTCTCATGATATGTTTTCCTACCTTAGGTTAAAATTTCAGGTCAATCAAAATTTAGAAAAGCATCGCAATACTGGTCAACAGATGTTGTATAAATTTTGTTATTTACTTCCTTTTGACTTATGGACTTCCTATTTGGCTACGATTTTTTTTCCTACAAGGATGTGGCAACTAGTTTTGTGAATTTTCTAGTCTTGCAAGGATATTTAAATGGGCAACAACATAGTTTTCATGTATGATATGGACTCCGTATTAATGTGGAATCCTTATAGTGTATGGAAACAATTGTTCTATCCTTATTATAATAGTATTCTATCATTAAATAAGTTTTCAAGTCAGCTAAGGATACTTTGTAAACAAGGAAACTAAAGAGGAGGCAACTTCAGATTTGATTCTCCTAACTTATATAGGACTTCTAAAGGGCAATACATTTGATCATATCATATTTAGGATATTAAATTTGGATGTATTATTGTTATTATTATTTTTTTTCTTCCTAGTTTAGGGTTTATTTATATTATTTGGGTTTAATTGTAAGTGGACCTCATATAAGTCCACATTAGGGATCCATTAGAGTTTGTTTCGATCTCGAGTTAGTATAAATAAAGGCATGACTAGACATGTAAGGTTAGAGATTAATAAAACTTCTTTTTTGTTGCACTTTGTATGTGTGTTTGATGATATACGTCTCTAAAAAACTGAAAAACAACTTATCGAAGAACAAATGACTTCATGGTGTCATCCTTATACATCTCATTCACCAATCAATATTCATTAGGTGGAGGTTTTCGTTTCCAATAATGTTGGTGCCTAGGTACAAGTCTTGATTAATCTGATTCATGTTCAAGAGGGGCTTGTTGGTGGAACCAAGACCATTACACAAGGATTTAGAGAAGAAGACTAGATTCAGACAGTTTGACCTTTTGTTACTCTTTTGGTCATAACTGAAGCTACAGATCGAATTTGGATATGATTCTAGTTGGGCTGGAAACTAGACTTTCATACCTTTCCAATGGTATATGGAACGCCTTCTAATTCATTAAGACGAGAGAGAACCATTCATTTTAAATTGGCCCTTGCTGCTACCAGACAGAATACGGAAACTACAAACTTGTCTTATTTAATTAGTTGGGCTATCAAACTTTAATTATTTTGAGAGGAGACAATTTTTTTGGGTTTTAGACTTGTTTATTTTAATTAGTTTGAGCTAGTTTTAGCTTAGGTTGATTATTATTTAAATTGGGTTTATGTAAGACCCATTAGGGAAACTAGGGTTTTGGCTTGGAGTTTAAATACTCTTTAGGAATAATTGTAGGTCAGACTTTTGATGATATTTTTCAGCATTGTAGCCAACTTTTGGTTGCTCAATCTTGGTTCTTGATTGAACTTTCAACTCTTCAAAGAATTGACCATTTTTTGTTGTGAATTTATACTTCCTTTGCTCGTCTTCAGGTGTAGGCGTTGTGATCGGGTTGGTTTATAGTCTTGTTGCCTTGGAGCAAATCTTCCATTGTGATAAGCTCATTCAAATCTCAACAAACTTGGGTTAGATTGATCTTAGGGTCGCGAATACCATTAAATTCTGCTAAGGTTCACATCAAATTAGGATTTCAAGTATTCCGATGAGGTATTATGGCAAAAGAAGAGGAGGATTCAAAAGGAGAGTGGTATCAAAGGGAGAAAAATAAAGATATTAGTGTTCTAAAAAAAAAACAAAGAGTCTATCCCATATTCTAAGGGAGATGCAACAAGAACTTGATGTGTTAACGACATTAGTCGTTGCCTAGCAAGCTTCAGAAAGAGATGAGCAAAAACACTGCAATGATGATAAACAAAGGAGAAAGGCTACTATCTTTATCCAACGTTGATGGCGACGATTGTTGGCTAAAAAAGAACTCCAAAGGCTTAAAAAAAGGGCTAAATTTTTTTCCTTTATCCCTGTTAATGATTCAAAGACAAATCATCTTGAAGAGAGAGTGAATGATACAATCCGAACAACAAATAAAACAATCAGATTTGGATTGTGATGTAAAATGCGCAAATGTCTAGTTCTACGACAACAGTCATAATTCTCGATTTGATTGTTGGATCAAACTGAAATTTTACGTGGAGTCTCCTGACATGTTTTCTACCTCTGGTTAAAATTTCAAGTCAATCGAAGTTCAGGAAGGAATAGCAATATTGGTCAACAAAGGCTATATGAATTTTGTTATTTACATCCTTTTAACTTGTGGATTTTCTATTTGGCTAGGATTTGTTTCCTACAAGGATGTGGCAGTTGGTTTTGAGAATTTTCTAGTGTTGTAAGGATATTTAATGGGCAACAATATAGTTTCCATATGTGATATGGACTCCGCAATAATGTGGAATCTTTACGGTGTATGGAAACAATTATTTTATCCTTATTACAGTAGGAATCTATCATTAAATAAGTTTTCATGTCAGCTAAGGATACTTTGCGAACAAGGAAACTAAAGAGGAGGCAACTTCATATTTGATTCTCCTAGCTTATATGGGACTTCTAAAGGATAACAAATCTAATCATATTATATTTAGGATATTAAATTTGGATTTATTATTGTTATTATTATTTTCTTCTTAGTTTAGGGTTTATTTATATTATTTGGTTTTAATTGTAAATGAGCCTCATATAAGTCCACATTAGAAATCCATTAGGATTTGTTACAGTCTCGAGTCAATATAAATAAAGGCATAACTAGACATGTAAGGTTAGATAATTTAGATTAATAAAACTTCTTGTTTGCTGCACTTTGTGTGTGTTTGGTGGGATACTCTCCCTTCCTTGGTTCTCTAAAGAACTGAAAAATAACATATCAAAGAACAACTAACTTCATGGTTTCATCCTTATACTTATCGTTCGCGAATCAATATTCGTTGGGTGGGGGTTTTGATTTCCAATAGTGTTGGTGCCTAGGTACAAGTTATCTTTGTGTCGCACTCTATCAAACTTGATTTACTTGGCTTTTCAGGAATTGATGTCTTTACATATTGGTTACTTAACCGTGTGTTAAAGAGGTTTGCATCAAAGTGGGGTTTAGTAAGGGGAGTACAAGTTCAGACTTTACAAAGGGTATAAAAAAGGTGATCGAACCTCAACATCCTAAGAGTTCGCGAAACATTAAGTGTTTCAAATGTTTGGAGCATGGGCATATTGCTTTTGGATGTCCGAACAAGAGAGTTATGGTGGTGCATGGGAAACATAGAGAGTTGGCCAGTAGCGATGAAGCCGAAACTAAAGTTGAGGATGGGCATGGACAAGCTTTTGAGCCACTAGAAGGAGATTTGTTAGTGGTATAACAGGTTTTGAATGCACAAATTGATGTTACTAAAGAACAACATGAGAACATATTTCATACGAGGTGTCAGAATTGGGATAAGGTATGTGTGGAATGATTATTGACAATGAAAGTTGCACTAATATTGTGTAAATCCCGAGAAAAAAAAATGGAGCTGGATTAAATTAAAGGAAATAAACTAAACTAAAAAGAAGTGGGGGCAAAACAAATACACTTCAAGAAAATAGGGCCTAAACTAATAAGAATAATTATAGAGCATAAGTACTCCTCTTCTCACCAAAAACAGATCTGCAGATAACGTAAGAAAAAAAAAAGGAGTTTTTATATTCATTTTTACAAATCAAGAGAGAAACACCAAAATTTCAAAAACTCATCCAAGATTAAGGGTTATAGGTAGAATAAACACTGGTGGGAAAAGGGATTAACAAGAGAAATTGAACAAGAAGAGAAGAGGGGAGGGTCGGCTGTCATTAGAAAGAAAAGGAGGGATCGAAACCTTGATTCGTACCGGGTAAGGTATTCTAAATTTGCTCTTATGAGTCATTTCAAGTCGATTATGAATTGATGTCTGGATGTTAATTTATAGATTTGAGTTCTTAGACTTGAATTGAGGAAAAAGTATGAGTTGTTAAATTAAAAAACTTCATGTGTTGTATGTAAATGGAAAGATTGATGAATCTTTACAGTTTCATCTCTTGACTTTAAAAGAGATTTCGAGTAGAAGGATGAAGGAATTAGAATCAGGTTCCTCATAGAAATTGTAGGTTTGGATGTTGGCTAACTAATGAAATTAATCTTGCTTAATTTGGAGTTATAGAACTCCAGCTATGGGTCACCAACCGAGACTGGGTCATGACAGACCCTATAGGGTAGTAGGTCTGGTTCGTTGATGAGAAATTTTGACTACCTTAGTGGTAGAACTGGGTTCTCCTTCCTTCAGAAAACTTGTAGCCTCATGTCTTAGCTTTCCAACAAGACTAATCTCGCTTGAATCGGAGTTCTATAACTCTAGATATAATTAAAAATCTGAGGAGAGGTCGAAGAGTAACAGTTCAAAAACAAGACAGTAACAGTTCAAAAACAAGACAGTAACAGTTCAATATTTAGACAGTAACAGTTCAAAAACGAGACAGTAACAGTTCAAAAACGAGACAGTAACAGTTCAATATCAAGACAGTAAGAGTTCGGGATTTAAACAGAAACGATTAAAATATATATATATATATATATATATATATATATATATATATATATATAAGGAATGATAACTGTGGTTGGACAAAGAATGACAATATTAATGGGTGAAATGAGAAAAACATAAAATATTAAAAAATTACTGAAAGAAAGACTTATTGGTTGTTGATATGGTTATAATAAAACATATCAAGGAAAATTTATGAGTAAACCTATGAATTTCAAAAGGGACCACAGGCGTGGTGCAACAGCAGCAGGGGAGCACGAGTAGAGCTTCTATTATAGGTAGGTGAATCGCACCTATACTTCCTAGTTAATTCCATGATTTATTTATATTACCAATGTGAAATGTGAATTACTGAATGTATGTGTATTCAAGATGGAAACTTGTTGTGTGAATTGCCAAATGATGAAATTATCACTGACAAAAGAAATATGAGAAGTACGATTTGAGGCGTAAACTAGCATACATTTGGTGTATGTTAGGATCCTGGGTAAGGGGATCGCCACGATTGGATTAGCATACATTTAGTGTATGTTAGGATCCCGGGTATAAGGATCACCATGTATTGGCTAGCATACATTTAGTATATGTTAGGATCCCGGGTAAGGGGATCACCATGTATGGACTAACATACATTTAGTATATGTTAGGATCCCGGGTAAGGGGATCACCATGTATTGGCTAGTATATATTTAGTGTATGTTAGGATCCCGGGTAAGGGGATCACCTTGCATCGACTCCTATGGGGTGATGATGATGATACCAGTGAAAATGGTATCGGTAATGTGATAAGCAAGAATAATCATGGTTGATCTCATAAAGTCTGGAATGAAGGTTGAAAGTGGCAGAGGGAACAATTATTAATAGTTGAATAAGGAAGAGATTCTAATAAATACTAGAAGGGAGAAGCAAATGAACTATGAATGCATTTTACCCTGTTGAAATTGTTAGATTTTCGTGTTGTTATATTTATTGTAATATTCACCTTTCAATAATATGTATTTTTTTTCAAGATCATCGCATGCACGACAGGAGTAGATCCTAGCTTATGTTCCCTTCTTGTAATCTAGGTTCTAGGGAGTATACCCTTGTATTTTGTAAACATGAAAATGTTGGTATAACTTAATTTGTATAATAAATGTTTAAACTTGATTGAATGAATTTAACCCTGTAGTTCATATAACCATATTTCATGTCTATGTATTTATATTTATTTATTTTTATCCATCCATAATGATATTTTATTGTATAATGCATATCATATATATTGTAGTTGATAGGGTGAGTATAAATGTGGAATTGAAACCCAAGATGATTGGGTCGGGAATTAAGTTATGAGATGCGAGCTATAAGAAGTGTAAATAGATTCCATGTCAATAACTTGAGACCTTCCGGTATAGGGGGGACTCTGTTGAAATTTCGATAGATTTTAATACGAAGCCATGAATATAGATATATATAAAAAATAAAAATTAATTACTCTGTTTTTCGATTGACATAAGATTATCGTTTTATCTCGGAAATGGGGATGTTACAGTTTGGTATCAGAGCCCAGGTTGCTATTCTGAGGACAGGAATAATTAGATGATTTTGAAATGTGTTTCAGGATGGTGAGAACAAGGCAAGGAGCCAGAATTGATCCATCCCCAGTTCGGGGAAGTGACTAGAGTTTTCGTAATGAAAGTGATCCAGACTGGGATCCCTTGGCAGACACCTCCTCTCATATACCTGCAGCATCAGTGTACTCAGAAGGGGGTGAGTCAGTGAGACTTCGAGATGATTCGTTGTTCTGTCAGGCAGATGTATCTATGCCCGAGGTATCAAACAAATAGGGGGGAGATAATATACCCTCACCAATGACACCGGTAGCTGGATCCAACCCATTTTCAGATCTTGCTTTTATGGAACAAATAGTGAGAGCTATAGCAGCAGGAATGGTAGCGGGAGCCTCCAATACGACTACTAGAGTAGGGGGAGTAGTCACCATAGTGCAATGGGTGAAGGGTATGAGAGAGATGGGTTGTACGACTTACCGTGGCAAAGAGGATGTTGAGGTTGCTGGGCATTGGCTGAGGAAAGTAGAAAGAGTTATAAATCAGATGCAGGTGCCAGAGGAGCTACGAGTGGATTGTGTGACTCAGCTATTGGTTGAAAGTGCCCACTCTTGGTGGGAGACCATCAGAGAGAGGAGATCAGGGGAGGTATTGAGATGGAGGGATTTTCATGAAGAGTTTGAGGAGAGGTACTATTCTTAGGAGCATAGGAGGGAGAAAGAACAAGAGTTTTTGGATTTGAGGCAGGGAGATTTGACAGTTTTGGAGTATGAGAGGAGATTTCAGGATTTAGTAGCTTTTGCCTCCATTTACCTTCCCACAGAGCGCCACAGGGTAGAGAGGTTTCGTGATGGACTGAGGCGAGAATTGAGGACGATATTGATAGCCATGCAGTTTCAGTCTGTGTGGGAATTGGTACAAGCTGCTCAGGGTATGGAGAGGGTAATAAAGGATACCCCGAAGCTAGTAGTCGAGTAGAGTCAGGCAATGGGAGCTAAAAGGAGAGATTTTGAGTTTTTAATTGGGAGACCTCCTCTCCCAAAGAAAGGGAAGAGTGGGCAATCATCAGGACAATTCCAGAGAAGAGGTGAGAGTTTCACCCCAGGAGGGAGCTCAGGAGGATCTAGACAGGTCAGTGGAAAAGGAGCTTGGGGAGGACACTATAGACAAGGAGTCAAAACTGTTGGAGGGTCTACAGAGCAGAAGGGACCAGGATATCCATTTTGTCAGGTGTGAGCAGCGACACCCTGGAGATTGCTCTGTGATGCCGGGGAGATGTTATATTTGTAAAGGTGAGGGGTATCGATGGAGAGAGTGCCCGCATGTAGGCAGAGGTTGTTACTATTGTTGGGACATGAGTCATAAGAAGAAGGATTGTCCTCGTAGAACCACCGAGGGAGTCCATGGTTAGAGGATTGAGGTTCAGAGCCAACATTAATCAGTGACAGTTGATCGTCCTATCAGGCCTACCCAGTCAGGGACGTGTGTTACTCGTGGGAGGCCTAGAAATTAAGAGAGGAGGACTCAGGATCAGGTATATCACATGACCTACGAGGATGTGGGAGTTGTACCCAATGTGGTGGCAGGTACTTTACAGTTAGATACAATGCAAATTTATGCTTTAATTGATCCTAGAGCTAGTCATTCCTTTGTATCTTATAAAATTATGAATAACCTGCATATGTTATCTAGTAACTTAGCTATAGGGGTGACAGTTAGTACACCTCTAGGAGAGAATATACATATTGATGATATTTATAGAGGGGTAAAACTATATATTGGAGGATTACAGTTGAGGGTAGATCTTATGCCGTTAGAGTTATATGATTTTGATGTGATTCTAGGCATGGATTGGCTAAGTAAACATAAGGCATAAGTGGATTGTTTCACCAAAATGGTGACAATCTAAGGAATAGGTGATAAAATAGTAGTGTTTAAAGGGAAAAGAAAAGTAATTCCAAGTTGTATAATCTCAGTCTTGGTGGCTAGAAAATTACTGAGAAAATGTTATTTTGCTTGGTTAGCCCATGAAAGAGAGCTGGAGAAGGGTAGCATAGATTTGGCTAGTATTCCTGTTGTGAGGGAGTTTTGAGATGTATTCCCAGTAGAGTTGCCTGGATTATCTCCAGTTAGAGAAATTGAAGTTTTCATAGAAACTATTCTAGGAGTTTCTCCTATAGCCTAGTCTCCTTATAGGATGGCACCTATAGAATTGACGGAACTGAAGGTTCAGCTTCAAGAATTGTTAGATAAAGGCTTCATCCAGCCTAGTAACTCACCCTGGGGAGCTCCAGTATTGTTTGTAAAGAAGAAGAATGGCACCCTTCATTTGTGCATTAATTATCGTCAATTGAATAAAGTGATGGTGGAGAACAGATACGCACTCCCATGAATAGATGACTTGTTTGATCAGTTAAAGGGTGCTAGAGTGTTCTTTAAGATAGATCTGAGATCTGGATACCACCAGTTGAGAATCAAGGAACAAGACATACAAAAGATGCCTTCCGAACCCGTTATGGGCATCATGAATTTTCAGTGATGCCTTTTGGGTTAACCAATGCTCCGGCCATGTTTATGGACTTGATGAATCAGGTGTTTCGGCCTTACTTGGACCAATATGTTGTTGTATTTATTAAAGATATTTGGGTATATTCAAACTCTCACTTGGAGCATGAACAACATCTAAGGGTTGTGCTACAGACTTTAAGGGAGAATCAATTATATGCAACGCTGGATAAGTGTGAGTTATGGCTCAAGAAAGTAGTATTTTTAGGCCATGTAATATCCACAAAAGGAATAATTGTGGATCCAAGAAAGGTTTAGGCCATGTTAAAATGGGAAAGGCCTACCAACGTGACAGAAATCTGAAGTTTCTTGGGTCTTGCTGGATATTACCAGAGGTTTATTGAAGGGTTCTCCACCATAGCATCACCTTTAACTAAGCTGACCCGCAAGGAAGACAGGTTTGTTTGGTCGGAAGAATGTGAAGTGAGCTTTCGAGAACTGAAGGAGAGGCTCACTTCTGCTCCTATGCTGATCATGAGTCCTTGAAGAATCTGAAAGGACAAGGTAAGTTGAATAGGAGACATGTAAAATGGGTTGAATTCATTTAAATGTTTCCTATGTAATCAAGTGTAAGCAAGGCAAAGAGAACATAGTAGCTAATGCACTTTACGCAGTGATTAGTACTTAAAAGTATATTTTTTTAACAAGGTTTTATATCATCATTTTGCATTTGAAGTATCAATAACTCCTTAACTAGAGCATGTTTTATAATAACAAGTCTGATAATATAAGATACCTTTAATTTATGGTAAATGTTCATTTTAAATGCAGGCATATCACATAAATCAAAGGATTGATTGATGAGTTTAACTACTGAAATTGAGAAGACAAAGAGAGGGCTAAGCTTAGAAAAAAGATGTTGGTTTAGTCCAAACTGGAACACAATTCAGTTATTGGATCATAACTGGAGCTGTAGAACTTGGATTTAGGTCTGGTTTATATGGATATAAAGTTAAGACATAGGCCTAAAATTTTCATGAAGAGTCCAAGATTTAAAAGGACCGTTTTCAAGTTCAAATGGTAGCAACAACAGAGAAGTTGGAATCTGTCATGCAGCCCAAACACTCAGTGTTTAGCCCATATCTTGAGTTCTAGAAGTCCAAATGACCTTATTCTTGTTTTTTTGGAAAGCTAAGACAATTCCTCAAAACTTTCATGAAGACTATCTATTCAAATTTTGATGTTAACAATGATGTTTTCTGCAGACAAGAAGATAAGGATGGTTACCAAGTCAAGAGGTGGTCATCCACTCAATAATTAGTCATCAAATCAATAGTTCTGAATTTTGGCCAATAAAAGGAGGCATTTGCCATGCATTTAGGCATCTTGGTTCTCAGATCAAGATCATATTCTTGCTCTCTCTCTCTTTATATTTTTGTAATGCTTAAGTTTTGCTTTCATTACTCTCTTGTTTATGCCTTTCATTTCCTTTATTATACTTATATAATCATGTTCTACTCTTGTTTATCTATGTTTCTCTTATTCATAATGTTCAGCTAAGTTTATTATGTCAAGGTGAAAAGGTTACACTAATGGTGTAAGAATAAGTATAGTACAAACTCAACATGAACTTTAATGTTTGATACTAACATGTTTTATATTTATTATTTTACTCACTCTTAATACCTTACTTGTTAAATGCTTAATCTAGATTTGTGTTGAACAACCCTTGGTACAATAAATACTTGGCACTTCCATAGCCCAATTGTATGGTATAACTGACATTTGTGCTATGAAAGGAACTTGATTTGTTGTTAACATAAGTTATCATCATGAATACCTGATAATATTTACAGGTATTGGCATTACTCGAATAAGATAATTCATGTAATCATGTTAACAATTTATAATCCGAGTGGAACCTCCTTTGTGTGTGGTTTCCAGTCAAGTAATAAAAAGAGTTTATACTATACTTATTTAAAGTACCATTAGTAGATTCTCTAACCTTGACAATTGTTTTATATTTGTTTAAATCCTTACATCAATATCACATATCAAAGCTCTCTTCAATTCCTTTTCTGTTATTATCTATTTCTTTATTTGTAGTTTATACAGTTAACCTCCCTGTGGTTCGACCCCAGTCTTGCCGGGTTATTTATTACTTCAACATTCCTGCACTTGGGATAAGACATCAACTCTTTGATCGTGTCAAGTTTTTTGCGCCATTGCCGGAGAGGTAAAATCCTGTATAAATTATAATATTTATTTTCTTTTCTTTTTTCACTTTTCTTGTATCTAACTTTTGTTTCTTTTTCTTTTGTTTTCTTCTTTCTTTTATTCTCTTCCTACACGTACATTAAGTGGTAGACTTTGTAGGGTATCCTCATCATTTTCAGAAAATATAGCCGAAGAAGATAATCAATCGCTTCATAATGAAAATATGAAAATAATCGAGTTAGAACACTTAAAGACCACATGAATCCTACAAGAACAAGTGCACCCTCATGTATAGTTTTCCCTATAGATGTATCTCACTTTAATTTTAAGCCAGACATTATTCAACTTTTACCTTCTTTTCATGACTTAGATTTAGAAAATCCATACTTGCATTTAAAGGAATTTGAGGAGGTCTGTAACACCTATAATGACTTAAATTGTAGCATGAACATCATCAGATTAAAGCTTTTTTCTTTTTCATTAAAAGATAAAGCTAAAACATGGCTACAAAATCTTAGGTCAGGATCCATCCGTGCTTGGGATGAAATGCAACAACAATTTTTAAAGAAGTTTTTTCCGTCTCACAAACAAACCCTTTCAAAAGACAAATCACCACATTCACTAAAAAACCAGGAAAAACATTTTACCAATGTTGGGATAAGTATCGAGACTTGCTTAATACTTGCCCTCATTATGGTTTTGAAACATGGAGATTGGTTTAACATTTTTATGAAGGGTTAACACCTAAAGATAGACAAATGGTGGAATTGATGTGCAATGAAACTTTTGAAGATAAAGACCATAATGAAGCAATGGAGTACCTAGACTTGCTAGCTAAAAATGCTCAAAATTGGTACACTACAGGCACTTATGAGGTACCAAGTAAAACTCAATCTCATACATTTAGTGGAGGAATGTACAACCTTAGGGAAGATCATGACCTCCAAGCTAAGTTTGCATCTTTAGCTAAAAAAGTCGAGGCACTAGAATTGAAAAAGAGTTGTCAATTAAAATGATCAAAGAGTTGATGTCTTATCCCATGTGCAGGAGTGTCGAAGTACCCAGCAACACCAAGGTCGAACCACAGGGAGGTGAACTATATAGAATTATAAATAAAAGAAAAGATTTGAAGAGAGCGTTGAGATGTGATAATGATGTAAGGATTTAAACAAAGATAAAACAATTGTCAAGGTTAGAGGATCCACTAATGGTATTTCAAATAAGTATAGTATAAACTCTTTTATTATTCAATTGAAAACCACACACAAAGGAGATTCCACTCAGATTATAAATTGTTAACATGATTACATTAATTATCTTATTCGAGTAATGCCAATATTTGTAAATATTATCAGGTATTCGTGGTGATAACTTATGTTAATAACAAATCAAGTTCCTTTCATAACACAGGTGTCGATTATACCATACAGTTGGGCTATGAAAGTATCAAGTATTTGTTGTACCAAGGGTTGTTCAACACAAATCTAAATTAACCATTTAACAAGCAAGGTATTAAGAGTGAGTAAGATAATAAATATAAAACATGTTAGTATCAAACATTAAAGTTCATGTTGAGTTTATACTATACTTATTCTTACACCATTAGTGTAACCTTTTCACCTTGACATAATAAACTTAGCTGAACATTATGAATAAGAGAAACATAGATAAACAAGAGGAGAACATGATTATATAAGTATAATAAAGGAAATGAAAGGCATAAACAAGAGATTAATGAAAGCAAAACTTAAGCATTACAAAAATATAAAGAGAGAGAGAGAGAGCAAGAACGTGATCTTGATCTGACAACCAAAATGCTTAAATGCACGGCAAATGCTCTTTTTATAGGCCAAAATTCAGAACTATTGATTTGATGACTAATTGTTGAGTGGATGGCCACCTCTTGACTTGGTAACCATCATTATCTTCTTGTCTGCAGAAAACGTAATTTCTAACATCTGAATTTGAACAATTAGTCCTTATGCAAGTTTTGGGGAATTGTCTCAGCTTTTCAACAAAACAAGAATGAGGTCATTTGGACTTCTAGAACTTGAGATATGGGCTGAACACTGAACAGTATCTGGGCTGCAGGACAGATTCCGACTTCTCTGTTGTTACTACAATTTGAACTTGAAACCAGTCTTTTTGAATCTTGGACTCTTCATGAAAGTTTTAGTCCTATGTCTTGGCTTTATTTCCATATAAATCAGACCTAAATCCAAGATCTACAGCTCTAGTTATGATCCAATAACTGAATGGTGTTCAAGTTTGGACTAAACTAACATCTCTTTTCTAAGCCTAGCCCTCTTTTTGTCTTCTCAATTTCAGTAGTTAAACTCATCAATCAATCCTTTGATTTATGTGATAAGCCTATATTTAAAATGAGTATTTACCATAAATTAAAGGTATCTTATATTATCAGACTTGTTATTATAAAACATGCTCTAGTTAAGGAGTTATCGATACTTCAAGTGCAAAATGATGATATAAAACCTTGATAAAAAAATACACTTTTAAGTACTAATCACACCCCCCAACCAGCTTATTACTGGTCCCTAGTAATCAAAGCGTTAAAATAGAAAAACAATTTGCAAGTTCCACAAAGCAAGGTATTCATCATTCAACTTCCATTAATCTATCCAAATAAACAAACTCTCATTAAATTTATATATCTGCTGCATACTGTTGAAACAAGATGTTAATAAACCTTCTTTTTATGTGCTCAATGTATGGAAACATGGTTGACGGGGCTTTTATTGAAAGAAAACAATATTTTGTTTTAATGTTTATCGAAGGTTAACTTTCTTGGGTTGGGATTACTATCTTCTTTTTTTTCTTCTTTTTTTAAATATATATATGTATAACTTAAAACACAATGCATTTTTAACCCATGTAACAAGTTTTGGCTAATGACTCCCAGACCAGTTGGTCTTATGGCATTAGGTGTTGAGACATCCCTATAAGCTTAGTAACTCGGGTTGCAGATACTGATATGTAGATAGTGCAATGTTTGATTCCTTTAAGCTTTTCTCCTTAACCCATGTAACCAGCATTGGACCAATAGCTCCCAAGTCAGTTGACTTTAGGGTATTAGGTGTTAAAACACCCCTTCGGGCTTAATTGCTTAGGTTAGGGAGGCTACGAAACCAAACTTATCTATGTTTTTATTATCATCAATATTTTGTTTTTTTTTTTTTTACAAACTATATACTATCCCTCCCCTTAGTTGTTACCTTTAATAAAAGAACATAAATAATGTAATAATCTAATATACAACCCACAATCATATGTTAAAGTGTGTGCGTGAAAATGAAGGTTTAAGAATACTTGTTAAATGAATATATGAGCTCAAGTGATAACAATGCGAGAGTTTGTAAACTTGAATATTTCAAGAAGTATTCTAATAGACCTTGATAAGTATATTGCAAATAACCATTGGAAAATGTTTACTAAGACGCGTCTCAAGAGTCAATAAAATTCTCCCATACTTTACCATCCTAATAATAATAGTTTTGTCAAATGGTTTTATTAAAAACAAAAGCAGTTTGTTAGTTAGTTTTTTTTTTTTGTCAACTATTACCCTCTCTCCCCAACCAAAACGAGACATTGTCCTCAATGTCCTAAGGTAGAAAGATAGAATATAGAAGACATCACCTGAAATAGCTAACACTGACAAACCTAAAACACACTTAAACGAATATAAGAAATAACAAAACACAAATATTATGCTATTAATAAAACCAAAAGACATAAATTTTTACAAACTAAGGCTTAAATCGTAGTTGTGATTGTGGCTCACATCTTCCCTTGGTTTTACGTTCAAGAACGGCTTAAACACCCTCTATGGGTCGAGGATAGGCTTCTCATCTAGTTTTCTTAAAAACTAGCAAACATGGTCTTTTTTAATTAGATTCTCAAGACTATGTCGAGCATGTTCTTTATGAAATTGTGGTCATAAATCATGAATTGCACAATGCACATCTCCACTAGGATGCATCTCAAGAGTTAATAGAAGATTATCTAAAGACTCCTTACTCAGGCCATCCTTAATGAATTGTGTTTTATCTTCACGGTTTACAAATACCATTCCTAAATAATGACATTGTGCATTACAAGTCCATCTAGCACATCGGTGACAGACTTTCAGTCGTTCTGCACGACGTTTCTTTGCAAAAGTGCTTTTACCTGTTCCAGGCATATATGAAATGAAAGAATTGAAGGACTCACCTGATAATTGGACCTTTGCTTCAATTAGCCAGCGAATATCTTCAGGAATTCCATGATTCATTAACAACCTCAATCTTTCACACCTAGCATGGTAAATTTTTACAATCACATTTGGAGGCAAAGCGGGAAAATACTTTTTTAATTTTTCAAGAATGGTGTCCATTTTCAAATGAGAATTGAAGAAGAGATGCAAAAAAAGGAGAAATAGTAAATAATTGCACAAATATATACACTGATATCAGTTATCATAGGAAACTGAAAGAACTGACTTAAGAGTTATGGAGTACCGTTATCCGCCATTTGACTGAGGTTGGAGAAAGACTAGCAAAACAAGAGTCACACCAAAAAGAAACACAAAAACAATGTGAGAAAAAAAAATATAATCAACCTTTATCTACAGGATCACCCAATTCAATAGAGTCATGTTCAACTGAAAAATTGTCAAGTAAACTTTCAAACGATGTCCATTTACCTTAAAAACATTGTCATTCTTTGGATTCTTGATATCACATGCCTTATACGGATACACATGTTTCACAATAAAAGGACCGCTCCATCTTGATCTTAGCTTTTTAGGAAATAAATGGAGTCAAGAATTATAAAGCAAAACTTTTTGACCACTATCAACTTTTTGACAATTTTCACAAGTTTTGCAGAATGCATGTGTGTCCTTGAACATGGTGGGCCAATAAAATCCACTTTGTATGATTTTTGCAGTTTTCTTTCTTGATGATAATTTACACATGCTTCAGAATGACAAAATTTAATGACAAAACTTACCTCATTGTCAGGAATGCATCTTTGAAATATTTGATCAGAACAATATTTGAATAAATAAGGGTCATCCCAATAAAAGTTTTTCACTTCGTTCAAGAACTTTCTTTTGTCTTGGGTACTCTAGTGAGTTGGCAAAAATCCTGAAGCAAGAAAATTGATATTTTTAGCAAACCAAGGCATTAAACTAAGAGAAAGTAAGGATTCGTCAGAAAAGTAATCATTGATTGGTGGGATGTCAGATGTCGAATCTATTGTCAATTTTGACAAATGATTTGCATCAACATTTTCGGTGCCTTTCTTCTCCTCGATTTCTTCTTGAGAATAAATCATTTGCAAATCTGCATATTCTTCAAATTCTGTTTTACTCATGGTAGATTCAAATTGATCGTAAACTAATTCTTCAATAACATCTAATTCCTGTGAATCATTATCATCTCCAAGTTGCTTGCAAATGTTAAAAATATTCATCTCCAATGTCATGTTTCCAAATGATAGCTTCATCAGTCCATTCCTATAATTAATCAATGCATTAGAAGTTGCAAGAAATGGACGTCCTAAGATAACAGGATCAAGTAAAGCTTGAGATCTATCAATAAGTAAAAGAGTTACATAAGTTGGTTTTAACTCACCTAGATTGAGACTTTGAAAAACCGAATATGGAAGTAAATTCACACTAGCTCCAAGATCAAGTAAAGCTTTTTTAATTTTATGTTCTCCAATAAAGCATGAAATTATAGGACAACCAGGGTCTTTATATTTCAAAGCATTATTGTTATGAAGAATGGCACTTGCTTGTTCGGCTAAAAAGGTTTTCTTTTTCACATTTAGTTTTCTCTTCACAGTGCACAAGTCTTTCAAAAATTTAGCATAAGAAGGTACATGTTTAATAGCATCCAACAAAGGTGTATTGATCCTTACCTGTTTGAAAGTTTGAAAGATTTCAAAATTATGATTGACTTTCCTTTGTTTGGTCATGACATGAGGAAATGGAAGTGCTGGGGGGGAATCAGTCATTTCTTTGTAATGTTCAGGTTCAACCCCTTCCTTACCCTCAGACACTAACTTATCTTCTTTCTCTTAAGGTTTAAGAATGAGTTTTTCAATAACCTTACCACTGCGAAGAGTGATGACTGATTTGACTTGATCAATGTATTGGCTTCTAGAGCTACTCGCACTTGAATTGTATTGCCCTTTTGGATTTTGTTGTGGTTGAGATGGAAACTTACCTTTCTCTTGAAAATTGAGAGCAGATGTGAATTTTGCAAGAGCATCTTTTAGATCTACCATGGTTTGAGCATTTTGAGTGTTGATTGTCTCCTGCTTTTCAATGAATGCATGCAATGTTTCCTCAAGATTTCTTCTAAGAAGGGGAGCATAAGGAGGTGCATATCTATGAGAATTTTAGAAATTATGGTGTGCTTGAAATGGTGGCTGTGAAGTTTGTGCATTATTGTTATCACTCTTCCAACTGAAATTTGGGTGATTTCTCCAACCAAGGTTGTATGTTTGCGAGTATGGATTATGATTGGGCCTTTGAAAACTGTTTAAAGCATGGGCATGTTCATGGAGGCATTCCTTAAAAGAAGGCAAAGTTGGATAGTCATTGGTTGAGTGTTCATAGGTTTCACATATTTGACACACAATGTCTTGAACAGATTTTAATTGACCACTCCTTTTCAATTCTAGTGCTCGACTTTTCTAGCTAAAGATGCAAACTTGGCTTGGAGGTCATGATCTTCCCTAAGGTTGTACATTCCTCCACTAAATATATGAGATTGAGTTTTACTTGGTGCCTCATAAGTGCCTGTAGTGTCCTGATTTTGAGCATTTTCAGCTAGTAAGTCTAGGTACTCCATTGCTTCATTAGGGTCTTTATCTTCAAAAGTTCCATTGCACATCAATTCCATCATTTGTCTATCTTTAGGTGTTCACCCTTCATAAAAATGTTAAACCAATCTCCATGTTTCAAAACCATGACGAGGGCAAGTATTAAGCAAGTCTCGATACCTATCCCAACATTGGTAAAATGTTTTTCCTAGTTTTTTAATGAATATGGTGATTTGTCTTTTGAAAGAGTTTGTTTTGTGAGATGGAAAAAACTTCTTTAAAAATTGTTATTACATTTCATCCCAAGCACGGATGGATCCTGACCTAAGATTTTGTAGCCATGTTTTAGCTTTATCTTTTAATGAAAAAAAAAAAAAGCTTTAATCTAATGATGTTCATGCTACAATTTAAGTCATTATAGGTGCTATAAACCTCCTCAAATTCTCTTAAATGCAAGTATGGATTTTCTAAATCTAAGCCATGAAAAGAAGGTAAAACTTATAATGTCTGGCTTAAAATTAAAGTGAGATGCATCAAGAGGGAAAACTATACATGAGGGTGCACTTGTTCTTGTAGGATTCATGTGGTCTCTAAATGTTCTAACTCGATTATTCTCATTATTTTCATTATGAAGCGACTGATTATCTTCTTCGGCCATATTTTTCTGAAAATGATAAGGATACCCTACAAAGTCTACCACTTAATGTATGTGACCAAACTCTCATGCACGTGTAGGAAGGGAATAAAAGAAAAAAGAAAACAAAAGAAAAAGAAACAAAACAAAAGAAACAAAAGTTAGATACAAGAAAAGTGAAAAAAAAAGAAAATAAATATTATAATTTGTACAGGAATTTACCTCCCCGGAAACGGCGCCAAAAACTTAACACGATCAAAGAGTTGATGTCTTATCCCAAATGCAGGAGTGTCGAAGTAATAAATAACCCGACAAGACCAGGGTCGAACAACAGGGAGGTTAACTATATAAACTACAAATAAAAAAATAGATAATAATAGAAAAGAAATTGAAAAGAGCTTTGATATGTGATATTAATGTAAGGATTTAAATAAATATAAAATAATTTTCAAGGTTAGAGGATCCACTAATGGTATTTCAAATAAGTATAATACAAATTCTTTTTATTATTCAACTGGAAACCATACATAAAGGAGGTTCCACTCGGATTATAAATTGTTAACATGATTACATTAATTATCTTATTCGAGTAATGCCAATACTTGTAAATATTATCAGCTATTCATGGTGATAACTTATGTTAACAACATCAAGTTCCTTTCAAGCAGGAATATTCTTCTAAACACCATGAATATTAGATTGTTATGCTTTGAATATGTGAACGAATTGCATGATAATGATTCTGACTTTGTCGTGATTTATAATGCATGTGGACATTCAACTTTTTGTAAGTTTTATTTGATGGATGGTTACTTGATCAAAGAGAATAAATTGTGTATTACTACTAGTTTTTTGCGTGAATTACTTGTTCATGAAACGTATGGGGTGGTTTAATGGGTCATTTTGAGGTTGCAAAAACCTTGGATATATTGCATGAACATTTCTATTAGTTAAAGATGAAAAGGGATGTGCAATGAATCTGTGAACAATGCATTGCTTGTAGAAAGGCAAAATCTAGAGTAGAACCGCATGGACTGTATACACCATTGTCTATGCCTACTGAACCTTGGGTAGATATTTCTATGGACTTTGTTTTAGGTTTACCTATGTCAAAGAAAGGTAGAGACTCTATTTTTGTTGTGATTGATAGGTTTTCTAAAATGACACATTTTATTGCATGCCATAAAACAGATGATGCATCTCATATCACATACTTGTTCTTTAGAGAGATTGTATGTTTGCATGCCATTCCTAAGAGTATAATGTCAGATCGTGAAGTTAAGTTCCTTAGCTACTTTTGGAAGACTTTATAGGGAAAGTTGGGAACTAAACTCTTATTTTCGACAACTTGTCATCCTCAAACAGATAGACAAACTAAAATAGTGAATAAAACTTTATCCCAACTTTTACGTGTTGTTATTCAAAAGAATTTGAAAAGTTAGGAATAATATTTGTCTTTTGTTGAGTTTGCTTACAATAGAATTGTGCATTCGACCACTGGCTTTTCTTCTTTTAAAATTGTTTATGAGTTTAATCCACTAACTCATATGGACTTAATTCTTTTACCTTTTAAAGAAAGGGTAAGTTTAGATGGTGAAAAGAAAGCAAAGATGGTGAAACAACTCCATGAGGGAGTTCGATTGCAAATAGAGAAAAAGAACAAACTATATGCTTCTAAAGCAAATAAAAGGCATAAACAGGTTGTTTTCCAACCCGATGATTGGGTTTGGGTGTACATACATAAGGAACGATTTCCTAACCAAAGGAAATCAAAATTATAGCCTCATGGTGATGGTCCATTTCAGGTTTCCATTGTGTCTCACTCCTATCAGATCAATTTTGGCTTTCCGGGATCAGATCTCAATCTTAATTGTGGGTTGAGTAACCACGTGATCACAAGGTTCGCATCAAATTTTTTGCAAGCAAGTGCGTGCAAGAAAAGAACTCCAAAGACTTCAACAAAAAGCTAAGAATTTTTCATTAAACTTGTTGGTGATTCAAGGATGAGTCATCTTGAAGAGAGAGAGAGTGATACGATCCAAGTAAGGTTAGATTCATATTATTTTGGCGTAAAATTTCTTATCGTCTAGTTTTATGTTATTGAGCATAACTCCATATTAAACCATTGGAACAAGTCGAAACATCACTAGAAGATTCTAAAGGTATGTTTCTATGCTAAGGTGAAATTTCAGGTGAATTGGAGTTTGGAAAGGATTTGCGATATAGGTCAGAGTAGACTTTATGAATTTTGTTATTTACTTCCTTTTGACTTGTGGACTTCCTATTTAGCAAGGATCATTTTCGTATGAGGACGTGAAAACTTGTTTTGGGAATTTCCTAGTTCCACAAGGATCTTTAATGAGCTACAACAGAATTTCCAAGTGTGGCAAGGATTCATTAATATTTTAAAATTATTTTCTTATAAGGATTCCTTATTCATCCTAGTTACACAATGAAATGCGAGCTGGTGGTATTTAATGATAGATTAGTTGTTTTTTATTATTATTTTCTTTCATGTTTGGACTTAAGTAAAACTTTGTTTTTAGCTACGATACAAGGCTTGTTTGCATCACAATTTGGGCTTACTAGTAAAGGTTTTTGGATCAGTTTTGTAAGTGGGTCAAATCAGTCCACTAGGATAGATCCATTAGGGTTAATTATTCAAGAACTATTTAAACTCATGTAACCTAAATTTTGGCAGCCATTAATGAATATTACTTCTGAATTTTTCAGTTTTAATGTGTGAGAGTGATTCTTGCATTCTTTAATTTTTGAACGAATTAAACCTGATTTATTGAAGATTAATTAGTTTTGTGGCATCGTTCTACTTCAATTCAATAGTGTTGGTGCCATGAGGCATGTTTCCATTGTGTCATACACCTATCAGACTTATTTGGCTTTCCAAGATCAAATCTCAATCTTGATTGTGAGTTGTGTGACCACGTGATCACAAGGTTTGCATCAATAATTAATGAAGAAAATCTCCCTCTTTTATACCTGCCAATTTAGTTTCTTTCCTAAACTAGGAAAATCATTAATTAATCCTTCCCAACTTAGAAAATCAGATCTAACAGCCCCTCTAACATCCTTCGTTGATTACGAAACTTCCTCCTTTGTTGATAAATATTCTCCTAAATAATAGAAAAAATAATGAATGAAATTTTCTTGAATTTTAGAAGAATATTTTGCTGATTTAAATCCTTATAGAATTAGAAATTCTATCATAAACAAATCTGATCTGATCCCAACATCTTAATTAACCTAAGTCAACTTTGGACCCCATGTGGCCCAAACCATATTCATTAATAGGGACCAAATCAGACCTAAAATACACTCTAAATAAACTTTCTTTGCTGCCCAAAAACATCTCATATATAGCTTCTCCTGATCTGGCCAAACTACTCACCAAAAAAATTAGGCCGAACCCATCATCCATAAGAATCTCAATCTGATCGAATGCATCTCTATGTAAAAACCCATCATGAAAATCTAAGGTTGAATCATATACTGAACCTATATTAACTATAGTTTTGAAACCTGATCTGGTGGTTGACTCGGTCTAATGATCGGGTCACGGGTCAGATGGGTAGACCCGGGTTGATCCTAGTCAACCCAAAAAAAATTCAAATATGCAAGGCTTGCAAGCACCTTTTAACAGTGGTGAGTACTATACATAATGAGACCATAATGAGATTAAAAAGGAAGAAGAATTTACCTCTAGTAAAACGATCAATAGCAGAATTAAGTTTGTCTTGGCTATTGAGAGTGTTTTGAGCTTTAGAGTCGAGATCCTTAATAACATTGGCCAACATCATTGATAAAGCCTTGCCTAATGCATCACTGCGGCTGTTATTGGATTCAGATTCAGATTCTTGAGGATTATTTTCGTTGGAATCCGGATTTTCACCCGTAGAAACTGATGGGTCCATCTATGATGCCAGTCAACAAGAGAGCCCATTGATGGAGGGGACGCTGTGTTTGGAATAGAGGCGTATTACGAGCAATTCTATATGTTCATCTCTGTCTGTAATTAGGTTTTCTTTCTGTTGCAATTTTGTATGTTCATCTTTGTCTGTAATTAGGTTTTCTTTCTGTTGCAATTATGTATGTTCATCTTCATCGTAAAGGCCAAAACGACGTCGTTTCACGGCTATGTATATTTATAAAAAAAAGAGGTCGAGTTTCAGCCGGGTTTGCCCGGGTTCCGGGTTGACTGGGTTTTGCCGGGCCAACTTCCCGACGGGTTTTTACTTAGACCCGGACCAGTCTCAAGCTCAGGTCGGCCGAGTCCCGGGTTGACCCGCCGGGCTGGTCCGGATTTCAAAACTATGGTATTAACAACTAATCTCAAATATATAACTGAATATTTACTAAAAAAAAATTTAAAATTAAACCCGAATCATATCGATGTGCAAAATAACTTGAGTTGATGTAGTAGACAATTTTAATGCAACAAATGCAACGACTTAAAATGCATTGAATTGGAGAAAGTCTGTCACATCGAGCCTTCATTTATCACTACTAACAATGAATCTAAAATGCAGCCCTAAACGCATTAAATTGGGGAAGGATGCGAGCCCAACTCCTCCACCAACAAGAAATCTTCCAAAAATAATAGTCCATGGATGTGGAGCAATAGCCATGAATATATTATAACGCTAGTTGCTGATTGCTAATTTGGGATGGTGTAAGAAACACATTATAAGCACAGTTCATGGGCAACAACTAATTCTGGGGTATAACAAATATATTATAACAAGTTGTTCATGAAATTGTAAATATCCTGACACAAGAACTTGAGACTAATTTTGTAGAATTTTGTTGAAGCGCCGGTGGGTTTTACATGCAACTTTTAGCTTGGACAAATAATGCTTTGAGAATCTCAAGATATACTCATTATTGACAATGACTCGCAAGTTTTGGGTGCCACAGGAAGACATATCCAAGTACTATGACACGTTAAATAAAAGAAAATAAAATTCATCCCATTTAATTTTTATAAAACATGTCTCTTCATTGGTGTGGTATTTCTACTCTCACCTTTTCAACGTCATTTCATCTTGCTAGTTTTCCTCTCTCCCCCTATCTCATCAAGTCATTTTTTGAATATTAAATTTAAAATATTTTTGTTTTGTATAAAATATTTTAAAGAAATTGTTTTTTAAGTTCCCTTGATGCTTGTTTCTAGAAAATATTTTTATATCATCAAAATAAAATATTTTATAATTAAATTTTAAACTTAGTTCATTTAATATGAAAAATATTTTTAGCTCAAAAACTTTCATAAAATATTTTATAAATAATAACTCATTTACAATATCATTTAACTATTTAAATTATTACCACTATCTCCCCCTATCATTGTCTTTTTTTTACCACCACCACCACCACCATCACCATCTCCCCTCATCATTGCTCTTTTTTTACCACCACCACCACCACCTCCTCATTCACTATCTTTTTTTTCACGACCACCTCAGTACCACATTCTACACTACTACCGCCATCTCAGCATCACAACTACCTCCTTGATACAGTTCAAGTTCAGCCTTGGATTCGTTATAGTAAACATTCAGTTATGTTTTGTGTTTGAAATTGATTATTGATACAATTTAGTATATGGTTCAACCTTGGATTTTTCATTATGGCTTTTTACCTCGAAATGCATTCAGTCAGATTGAGGTTCTTATGGACGATGGGTTCAACCCAATTCTTTTGGTGGGTAATTCGGCCAGATCAGGACAGGTTATACATGAAATATTTTTAGACAGCAAAGAAAGTTTTTTTTTAGTGTATTTTGAGTTTGATTTGACCCCTATTAATGAATATGGGTTTAGGCCACAGAGATCCAAAGTTGGTTTGGGTTAATTAAGATGTTCGGATCATATCAAAATTGTTTGAAGTTGATTTTCTAATTCTACAAGAACTTAAATCAGTAAAATATTTTTCTAAAATTCAAGGCAATTTCATTCATTATTTTCCTTATTATTTAGGAGAATATTTATCAACAAAGAAAGAAGATTCATAATCAACAAAGGATGCTAAGGGGGCTACTAGATCTGATTTCTTAAACTAGGAAGGATTAATTAATGATTCTCCTAGTCTAGGAAGAAAACTAAATTGGCATGTATGAAAAAGAGAGATTTTCTTCATTAATTGTCCATGTAAAACAAGGAAATCAAGCACAACAAGTCAAAAAGACTTTATAATTAATTCTACATTCAAATAAGATTTTATAGTCTAGTTGAGACTTTTTAGGGGTGACAAATCTAATTCTAGTATATCTAGGATATTAATTTTAAATTTTTATTATTTTCTTTTTAGTCTTTGATTTATTATTATTTATTTGGATCAATTTTATAAGTGTACTCAAATCAGCCCATATATGGGATCCATTAGGGTTATTTGAAGCATTATATAAGTGTTTTGTATGATGAAAAGCGGGTAGCCATGAATTTATATAATAAACTTGTGTTTTGCGGGATGCAATATGTTATCTTTGCTGGGACAAAGATCAAATCTGACTTATCAAGGTATAATTGACCTTATGACATCATTCAATTTAATTCTAATAGTATCGGTGCCTTAGAACAAGTTTTCATTGTATCACACTTCTCAAACCTGATTTTCAACTTTCTTTGGGTAAGTATAATTTTCGTTGGGGATTGCTTGACTACATGATCAAAAGGTTCGCATCAGTTTGAGAATAATGAACGAAATTTTCTTGAATTTTAAAAGAATATTTTGCTAATTTAAGTCCTTATAGAATTAGAAAATCAATCCCAAACAAATATGATCTGATCTCAAAATCTTAATTGACCCAAGCTAACTTTGAATTTCATGTGGCCCAAACCTATATTAATTAATAGGGACCAAATCAGACTCAAAATACACTTCAAATATACTTTATTTATTGCCCAAAATCATCTTAAGTATAGTTTGTCCTGATTTGGCTGAACTACCCACCAAAAGAATTGAGTCAAACCCATCATCCATAAGAACCTCAATCTGACCGAATGCATCCCCATGTAAAAACCCACAATGAAAAACCCAAGGTTGAACCATACACTGAATCGTATCAACATCTAATCTGAAACACATAACTGAATGCTTACTATAAGGAATCCAAGGTTGAACCTAAACCATATCAAGTATGTATCAACACTAGCATGGATCCAATTTGTGGAAATGAATAAAAAAGTAAGACATATTGGAAAAGAATTCACGACAACTACAACGAAAACAAGCAATCTGACCGAATGCATCCCTACGTAAAAACTCACCATGAAAAACCCAAAGCTGAACCATACACTAAATCGTATCAACATCTAATCTGAAACACATAACTGAATGCTTACTATAAGGAATCCAAAGTTGAACCTAAACTGTATCAAGCATGTATCAACACTAGCATGGATCCAATTTGTGGAAATGAATAAAAAAGTAAGACATATTGGAAAAGAATTCATGACAACTACAACGAAAACAAGAATTTTATATTCGAGCATACATCAAGTTTCTAATGCATCGTTAGACGACCATTCAACTAACGATGAATAAATTTTGCTTACACTATACCCAAATAAAAAATAAAAACTAAAGTGGTTTCACTAATGAAGATAAGGTATTGTTAATTTAAAACTCATATATTTAAATTCATTTAATTTGTCAACATTTTTTAACTAATGCATTTCAATGTGCTTTAATATTAGGTCAATTGAGCGGGGATTGCATATAATAAAATTCAAGATCAACCATTCTTTGTTTGAACATTACTTAGAGAAATTGAAGAGCCAACCTAAATGGATTATAAAAATTCATAAAAAAAAGTCCAAAAATGTTAGAAATGCAATTCCTAGAACTTATTCTCCTCTTACTCAAAGTTCAATCAACTTAGAAAAATATGATGTTGTACTCGGTGACAACAACAATATGAGGAGAACAATAGGTAGAAAAATAATGAAAAAGCAAGTTAAAAAGGATAAAGGTACCACAAAGTTCCTATATTGGATCGGTCTTAGAGGATTATAAATAACATAAAATGAAAATGGAAGATAAAAGATGGAAATTTATGAAAAAACATAAGCTTTGAAGAAAGAGAAAGCAAATGCAAAACACGACAAGGCAAAACAGATAAAGACAAGATTGTTATAATAAAAGAATAAATTTTATAGAGACAACAAAAAGATGAAGAGAGAATGATGTTGATAAATATGACAAGCATGCTTTCATATTTGACTCAATATTATGAGATGCGTAAAATAGAGATATTAGCTAAATGAAGTAGTAGTGTTTTTAATTAGTATGCATTGTTTAAATTTAAATTATTTATTTAAGAGTATGTATTTTATTTTTAAATTCTACTATAATAAAAAATAATTTTAAAAAATGTCATTAGAAAATTCTTTAACATAATTTAAAAGCAATTAACAACATGAAATAACATAAACTTAAATATTCATATCATATATATTTTGAATGATAATAAAAAATAATAATAAAATATTTATGACTCATTATAAGAGTTATTTTTTTTAGAGAGATATTACTTTCTAAGCTATTTTTGCTAAAACTAGATCATTGACACGTGCTATACTACGAGTCAAATAAAAAAAATTAAAATGTATAAAAGACTGTTTAGACATTGATAATATTTTTTTTCTAGTGGAAAAAATAAAAAATTAAACTAGAAGCAACTCAAATGACTGGTAAGTTTGACTGACAGCATATTGGATTGACTTAGTCAACTCAGGTTAGCATGTCAAATCCATGACCTGAGTTATAAGATCATGATAACTTAATAGAAAACAAATCAAAATAAATTATGAAACTCAATTCTTAATCAACTCAATGTTGAAGAATGGAATGAAAAAAATAAATGAATTAAAAAAATAAAAAATAACCCGAATTAACCTGTCAAACCAACAACTCAGATCATAAGATTGAGATAACCCTATAGAAAGCAAATCGAAACAAATTATGAAGCTCAGTTATCAATCAGCTCAATATTGAAGAATGAGATGAAAAAAGAACATAACAGAACAACCTGATTCAATTTACCAAACCTATAATCCAGATCATTAGATCAAGATAATCTTATAGAAAAAAAAATTTCATTTAACCAAGGTTAACTTGCCAAACTTGCTATTCTAGTAATGAGACCGAGATAATCCATATTAAGAAAATCAAATAATTACAAAGCTCAATTCTCAATTGACCTTGTCGGATCCAATGTTGAATGATGGAATTTGAAAAAAAAATCAATTAAAAAAATAACACAAAAAATAACTTGAGTCAATCCAAGTTAATCTACTGAGCATCATTTTCGGGTCATGATGTTAGAGTAACCTAATAAAAAGCAAATCACAACAAATCATGAATCCTAATTCCCAATCAAACACAGTATTAAATGATAAAATTGAAAAAAAAAGTTAATTAATAAAAAGAAAAAAAAAGAGTCAATTAAGCTGACTCGTCATACTCACAACGAGGATCATGAGATTGAGACAACATAATAAAAAGCAAATCCAATATTAAAGGACATATCACCAGGGTTATGAGACTGAAATAACCTCATAGATAAAAAAAAACAACTTGATTTAACATGGGTTAACCTTCCAAAACCTGCGACTTTAGTCATGAGATTAGAATAACCCCATAAAAATTAAATCAAAATAAATTATAAAGCTCAATTCCCAACCAACTCAATATTGAATTATAAATTTGGAAAAAAAATTAATTAAAAAAACATAAAAAAAACTACTCGAGTCAACTCGAGTTAACCTGTTAAACAAAATTCTCGGGTCGGGACGTTAGGATAACCTATTAGAAATAATAACAAAACAAATCATGAAGTCTAATTTTCAAATGAAATCAAGAAGAAAAGTCTATTATGAAAAAGAAAAAGAAAACTAGAGTCAACTAGGTTAATCCGTCACATCTATAACTCATGTCACGAGAGTAAAATAACCTAATAAAAAATAAATCTAATGTTGAATGATAAAATTAAAAAAATATTAATTAAAAAAATCAATTAAAAAAATATTGAGTGAAGTTAAAATGAAAATAGAACAACCTAATAAAAAATAAATTTAATGTTAAAAAATAAAATTTATTTAAATAAAAAAACATTAATAAAAAAATTAAAAAAATATTATTTTAATAAATAATCTGTTACAATAAGCGGTAAAGTAGAATATGTTTGAATGGAAGATAGTTTTTTTTTTTTTTTTTTTAAGGTAAAATGACTTTGAAATACAAACCATACTTTTAAAAGTTAACAAAGGGTCTCAAAAAAAAAAAACCTAATTTTTTTTAGTTTTTGTTGTTAATAATGAATCAATAACAATGTGGATGGGAGCGAGCGACTGATCAGCCAAGCCACCCTGCTGCACTTCTCATGCCATTTCCTTTTCTAGTGTAGCAACTAGAATTAGTTTTAACCGCTTTCTTCTCGGAAACAAAGCTATAGTGAAGTGCAGAGATGGCTTATAGAGGGAGAGGGAGAGGACGATTTGGAGGCGGTGGTGGTTTTAGCTATGCAAGGCAAGAGCCCTTTGATTTATTTCCTGTATGTCAGTCTTCTCTTTATTTTTATTTTGTTTGTTATTTATTCTTTGCTAGTAATTCTTTTGATATAATTTTGCAGTTTAAACTTAGTCGGTTTAGTTTGAATTATGTAATTTCTTTTTTAATTTATGGGTTTTGAAACTTGTGAACTTTCGAACTATGGTTGCAATGATTCTTTTATGGAATTTGTTAAATAGACGAAAGACAGGCCAAAGAGGAACTTGGAAGTACTGGGTTCATTTTTGCTGGGTTAAAACTTTTCTTAGAAGTTCATTCGGGAAAAAAAAATCATTCATATGATTCAGAGTTTCTTGAAGTAGATGATGGTTGAGTTGGTGTGTTTCTACGGAGACGAAATGAACTTATCTTTTGTGAATATTGCAATTTTTCTCTTAAAAAATATCCTTGTACTGTTTATGTTTTGGTTTGTAAGGCATCTATCTTGTGTTTCTGTTTTCCAATGTTTGTAGTTTCAATGCAAAAAAATGCATCGATTGCTATTATTCGATAGAGAAATGTAATGGGATGTCTTTCTTTATGTTGTTTTCCCTGAAAAAGAATTTTGCTATTCCAGGAAATTGAATTACCTGATCCCAAAAATGTGAAGGAGGAAAGGGCATTAGTTGTTTGGAATTCAAGGTTGACAAACTATTTCAAATCCTCTCCTTGTTATCTTGAGGAGATTGTTTCAAAGGGTAAGCATGGAACTCTTAGACCACTTTTTTAGTATCTTGTTTCCCAAATAAGTAGGTCAATCATAGAAATAAGAGATTTTTCCCTTTTGCTTGAGGATATGGGTTTGGACAAGATATTACTGATGTGTTATTATTTTCATTCACTTCTTTTGTTGCGTATTTGCTGTAAATTGTGTATGGTTTACCTTTTAGTCAGTACAGATGGAGTTTTATTTTTTCTCCTTTCTTTCAAATGTTCAAACTTCAATTAGGCAGAAGAAGAAATCCACGCACACACACATTTATTCCTGAGAGGTTGCTGAGTGGTTGATAGCACTGGTTTGTAAAACCAGTGTAGTTTGCAAAGAACATTTGGGACTCAAATTCCTCTCCCCTTTTTTCGTTGAATGAATTAATTCCTTACATATTTCTTATAACCAATTTCGATTATGAGAACAGATCACATGTCTTAAAATTGGAAGCTAAAATTACTTCTGGTTTCTTGATTCACTATTATCATTACTATACACGAAAAGGTTAGGATATCAAACAAGAACCTGATTTAGCTAAATACTTTGGACACTGTTCAATTTCTTACATCTTTGACACCATCATATTACCTTTTTTTCTTTAGTTCTTTCCCATTATCATTGATCTCTTGGCAGTTTTTCCCTGGAAGTATCACGGTTGTGGTATATTGAGATTGATCAATCAAGTTCATGAACTATTTTTTTTTTTGGGCAGCTGACTGGCTAATAGTTTAGGGACAAACTCTTAAAAAATCAATTAGCATCAAGTCTCTACCTGCATAGCATATTGAAAATATTTCAAATATGTTGTGCTGAAAAGCTTATCTTCAAACCCAGTTAGAGGACAATGTGCCTAGTATCAATGAATATTGTACTTTTAAAATTAAGATCCACAGCTTCACATTTGTATGAAATTAGGGAAAAAAAAAAACTTCTTGCTGTTCCAACCTCAAGTGTTTAATCTTAATTGTTGTATGTTTCAGACAAGAATGTTTAACTTTATGCGTCACTTTTATTAGAGAGTATTTAGCAATGTAGTCATAATTTTAGTCCTCTACCTTGTGCACACCAACTGGGCGGTGTTTTTCTGCCAACAATGTTCCAAGACATTAAGTGGCCTAATCTATGATGCTTTACAAATTTTCATTTCCTCTGAATGTGATATCAGAGATCCAGAGCATGGACATAGAAAGATTTTCAGACAGGGGGAAGCCAAGGATCACATCAGAACGTGATTCACTCGACCAATTCTTACAGCTCACGTCTAAAAATTTTCCTAAAGAACTGATTGGAGGTTTGCAATCTGAAATTACAAAATATGAGAGCAATGCGTGTGTTATGCATGTTTATAAGTTTTCCCCTCTCTGTTCAATGGTGCTTCTAATCATGAACTGATTGGAGGTTTGCAATCTGAAATTACAAAATATGAGAGCAATGCGTGTGTTATGCATGTTTATAAGTTTTCCCCTCTCTGTTCAATGGTGCTTCTAATCATGCTAAGAGGTTCTTTATGCAACGATAATCAGGTTTAAATAGGAAGCGGCCAAACAAAAAAGTGAAGTGGACAGCAGGTGAGATGTGATTTGGTCTTACTTTATTTACTCATAGTTGTTTGTAGATGTGGCCTTAATCTAAACTCCCTTTCCAAATGAGAAAAACTGCAAAGTCTAAATTCATCTCATGCACTCAAGGCTTGCTTATAAATCTATTAGAAAGATGGATAGAGGATCTGATCCCTCATGCAGATAAGGCCGACCTCCTGGGGGATCGGTCGGGAGGCTCATTTCTACGGTTGCTACAATAAGTGAAATTGACATCAGTATTGTGGGTTTTTTTTTTTTTGAGAAACATTATTGTCTATCTCACATATATTAGATATATACTGGATCTAATATTGACAGATAATTCTTTATATTGGGGAATAAGGCATAGTTGGCTATTCTTTTATTCTCATACAAACTGTATTTCATATTTTTCTCTGTTTCACATATATCTGGACCTTGTTAGCTGTAATGCAGACAGCTTCTTTTGAAGCACTCGGATTGTTCTTGCTTCTTATTTATGATCCACTAGATTCCTTGACAATATGCATTTATGATATATCTACAAGCTGTCAAGTAGACAGCAGTGCCGTTGAAGATGATTCATGGAAGGATAGCTAAACATGTAAAGCGTTACACTTTTGGAAAACTTTCTTGGTCCTTGGATTTTATTCAACCATAGTCAGGAGATGGATAATATTAAGTTGCACCACAATTATACAGTCATCCTATTATTTCATACAAGCTTTGAAATAATTGTTTATTGAAAAGAAAACATGTCACCCACTATTTAATTTGTTTGTGGCTGAAGTTGGGTTTTCTTGGCTTTATGAGTTGTTTGAGCTTGATTTTATATATTTAGGAATTCTAATGAATGATATAAACAACTAAATATAAATTATTAATTTTGATCACACCTGCTGGTTGTCATAATTTGAAGAAATGTTTTTCCTTGGCTAGTGATTTTGATGGGTTGCCTATGCTTTACACTATCTGATTGGGTAATTTATGATTTGCTACCTTGTCAGTGAGTGACATCTGTTCTTTAGAATTACCCACACTCAGCACTTCGTACAGCTAGAAGAGTTGTTGAGTATCTATTTAAACTGATTTAGATGTTTGTATGATAGACCTGCTGAAGTTAGATATGTTTGAGATGCTTTTGTTCTTCAAATCTTTATTCAAATTGATTTAGATGCTTGTGTTACAGACTTGAGGAAGTTGGATGATTATGAGAAGCGTGAATTGATGTATGAGGTAAAAACCTTCAATCATCTGCCAACCTGCTACCTACACTATTTGGTCAAAATGACTGCAACTAATACTTCTGACAATTTACATGAAGCCCCTATAGAATTAAGTTTTTTTCTTGTTTTATTCTCCTTCATTTTTTGAGTTAAAATCAAAAGTTTTTATACCACATGCCATTGTTTGCCTTTATGTGGTAATTTGTTGGTCAGTTGGTGATCCTTTCATGCATTTAGGGCCAAGCTGAAAAGGTTCAAATGGAAAAGAAAGAAGACGAAGACGAGGAAGATGAAGATGAAGAACTAGAAGAACCTGATGATGAATATGATGATGGAGATTATAATCAGGTTCCCTCAGCAAACACAGGGTCCTGTGTATATCTATTGATTTTGCATCAGCTTTTTTCTTGCTCTTGAGTAGCTTTGATGATTCAGGATTGTAGCATTCTTTGTCAGCCTCAGCTATCCCCATGATATAATAACATCTCATTTCTATGCCATATAGGCAACTTATTATGCCATCACCAAGAATGGTCAAGAAATAGATGTAAATGGTACTAGGAAAATTGAGACTCCGTTTGAACAAGATTTTTTTATGGAAGGTATTCCATTCCAGCCTTTAAATTAATTCCATTGAGATGGACTCTCTGACGAAGACTGTCTCCATGATTGTCAAGTTAAATGATTGCATGATCTAAAGAATTTAAATGGATAATCCCTATATGTGGCTCATAATAAGGGAGTCTCCAGCTAGTTTTTTAATGATTGGAAAATAACATAACATATGTGTTGCATCTCTTTTGACAAAATAACATAACATTGGAAAAGTTTGAGATTTTAGTTTTTGAATCAGCTTCTACAAATAGGTGGCCTTGTTTTATCAGCTTCTACAAATAGGTGGCCTTGTTTTATGTGTAGACAGCGCTCTAGAATCTTTAATGAATTTGTTTATCCCCTATTGGAGCAGATGTAGCGTGCCGTTGGTTGGACATTTGCAACCTCCCAGTTGCCTGCAGGAACTCCAATTAAGTAGCACTATGAGAAATTTTGTTGAAAAATATAATATTTAAGTTGCTAATTTGTACAACTAAAGTTCACTCATTAGCTATCTAAAGTTGAGCATATATTATGAGATGGGAAATATTACGATTCTGTGTGGATTCTAGTTTAATATGAAATAATGTTAGAGATCAGTTCAAGAGCTTCTTGATGTTTGTTAGAGGGACTAATGTTTTTGTATGTGACACTATACACACCTAACTTGTGCATTCTTAAAAGGCTTCATTATAAACTTATATGTTGGCAAGTAAATGTTTTAACAAACTGTTATCCACTCTATGATCTCGCAGAATATTGATTTTGATGATGATGAAGACGATTATAACATGGAGGATGACAATGCTGGTATGCACCTTTTCTCAAACTTGAATAGTTTCACCCACTTCTGTTGATGGTACACAACTTTTTTTTTTTTTTCTTGGCAGATGAGGCTGTATATTAGTTGCCTTGCCGAGAACATTGATGTGTCTTTCTCTGTTAAGCAGTTTGCAAGTTTAGCAAACTGGACCGTATTTGCAATGGTCGTTGTCAAGTGCACTTGGGAATTTTCAGGCTCCATAGACATACAGCAAGTGCTGCTTTTTGGTAATTCCCTTTTTGTAATATTGACTATTATGCAATATTTTCTTGATTGAAAGATGCTGCAGAAAATGATGTGAGCTCAAGGAAATGGATATTTGATTCTACATTTTATTTACATGAGAATCAAGATTGCTTGAGACACGAGACTTCTGAGCATATGAATTTTGGTGTGGTTTCAAGCATCCAAAGGAGAAAGCTCTGTTCAACCTTGTGACATAATATATATTCGGGATTTGTTTGAGTTACGTTGTGATGTGTTTTTATTCCATTCTAAACTTAGTCATGGACCGAGTAATCCTTGGAAATCATGTTGACTCGATCAGGATCATAAATTAAATTAGCTGAAAAGCATATGACACCCCAAATAAGGTGATGCAATCTGACAATACCTGCCTGAGCTTTTCACCCTTTGACATGTCACAATTTTAGTCACAAAAAAAGGTGGCCTGGAGGAAAGGAAGGCTGGATGGTCAGAGTCAGACTCGCTGCTGCCAAAATATTGGTGTTTTTACGAGTTTTTTCCCACATGGAGAAAAATATTTCTCAAAATAGCACAGCTTAAGCGGCAGCGCAGGTCACTCCAGTCTCTTTTCTTTCTACACATCAAATCTGTGACACACACACACGGGAGAGGGAGAGGGGGAGGGGGAGGGGGAGGGGGAGAGGAGTGTAATAGTATCAAAGATGGATGATAATGCCGCCCCCCTCCATCGGAGAACATTCTCACATCTGTAATTTTCTTTTATATGCAACCAGATATTTTACTAGACCTGGAAGTTGCCACGTGGAATTATTGAACTGGCTGGTGAAGAATATACCACCACGTGTCTTCATATGGTGCGAGTTTTCCAAAAAAGAAATAATAAAAAAAAAAAGGCGAGCGAGAAGGAGGAGAACGTGAATGGCACTCATTGAATCATTGTAGAAATGTAGGGAGGAGATTCAATGAGAAAGCAAGTCACCACATCATCAATCACACCCTTGATTTGGGGCCCACTAATTATGCTCTCTCTCCCTGTCTCGCTTTGAAAGCACTATAAATACCTCCCTTCTTTGAACCAAAAATATTCAAAATAGAAGAGAAGCTAAAACATAAGGGATAAAAATTCGGAAGGAAAAACAAAAGAACGAAGAAATCAACGGTAGTTATTTGTTGATCGAAAATGTCGTGGCAAACATACGTTGATGATCACCTGATGTGCGACATCGAGGGTAACCGTCTGACGGCTGCCGCCATCATCGGCCAAGATGGCAGCGTGTGGGCTCAGAGCGCCACTTTCCCTCAGGTGGTCTTTTCTTGATCTGTTTTGTTTTGTTCAAATTGTGTTGTCTGTCTCAATATAATTTAGATTGAGATTTTATCGGATCTGATTCATTACTCTTATTTAATCACAATTATTTCCTTCCTTTGTTTCTCGTTTGGATTGGTCATTGGTTGTTGTGTTTGATTTAACTAGGAATGATGGATTATTTAAGGAATCTGGCTTTTTCTAGTTTTAAATTTTTGAGAGATTTAGTTTAGATTTTTTTTTTAATCCTTTTTTGTTGCAAATTGCAATCAACTATTGAAATGTGATGCTTTTGTTGTCATTCAATATTATTTTTAACCTTTCTTTGGTTTTCTTGATTCAAGAGAACAAAATCGGTTAATTGTTTAAAGATGGATTTTTTTTTGGGTAAAATGCTGCATTTGGCAATCAGTTTGTGATTGGCTCTGACTTTTAAGGATATGAATAGCGCCCCATTAGCTGTAGGAAATGGTTTATGATAATAATGTATATATTGTAAGTGGATGCGCGTTGTCAGAGTTAAATGGATTGTCGACCTGGTTTTGCTTTTCATGTCATTCTTAAAAGGATGATTTGAATCTTTGTTCTGATTTGTTGTGTATGAACATTCCCATGCAGTGAGAATGTTAGCTGATATGCTATGTGGTGTCTCTCTCTCTCTCTCTTTCTCTCTCTCTCTTTTCTATGATTTTTCTGAGCTTGTATTTAATGGTGTGCGATTGGACCTGCAAAAAACATTTTGTTATCATTTTATTAATTCTTTAACCATTGTTTGTAATGTGAATACAGAGTTTCGATTGTGCTATTCTTTTGAATTTATTGTCACTATTTCTTCTGTTGTCGAATGCCCTTTTCTTGCTGGATATGGTTTCAACTAGTTGATAAGTTGGAGTGGTATCGTCAGTTTTCTTTTCCTGTTTCATGTGTCATTGACCTAAAGATTTATCACTGGTTGTTTATAGTATAAGCCTGAGGAGATTTCTGCCATCATGAAAGATTTTGATGAACCTGGATCTCTAGCCCCAACTGGGTTGCACATTGGTGGCACAAAGTACATGGTGATCCAGGGAGAGCCTGGAGCTGTGATTCGTGGAAAGAAGGTACGACATTATTTCTCATTTTTAATACTAGGTTCTCATTCACCATGAGATAATTCAGTAATTGATATTATTTTTTCTTTCATACTTGCCGTGATTTAGCATGATTCATATTGTTGCCTAGATTTAGCCATTTAAAGTAGTGACAATTGTGTAGTCATTTTAATGGATGACATGGTTTGGTGTCAACTTTACGAGGATGCTTTAAGTTGTGGAATGTTATTGTGTAACACATGACAGAGGGTAATGCTGGTGTCCCAAGATAAAGGCCTTTTACTTTGAATCTTTAATCGTATTTAATGCTTAAAATAATTCGTACAAATCTTTAAGTTTATGCTTGTTGCTTTATCATGATTAATGTGCTTATAGGGTTTGATCTTTTCACTTTCCATTTTCTTAACTCAAGGATTCGTTCCATAAAGACTGTTCGTAATGCTTTTCTGCTATTGATGATGTTAAGAACTTTCCCTCCGTTAACTCGTTGTCTTGAAATTCATTACTCCAACTCCTTGAATGAATAATACTAAATCTAATAGAATTTAATTTTTTGACTACCTATGCAAGTCCTTACTACTTTGGTCGTATTTTCCCAGTCTTATTCATTAAGCCTATTTTCCCAGTCTTTATTCAAAATTCTAGAAATATTGAAGGCTGACCTAATCTGGTTTAGCCGTGGCTTGCAGAAACCAATTTGTAAGGACAAATTGGATTGAAATTCTTGAATGTTATTAAACATGTGCTATGATCAGGGGAAGTAACTTCATCTTTCATATCTCAACGTTGTTGCGTCATGCATTTTTCAGGGTTCTGGTGGCATCACTGTGAAGAAAACCGCCCAAGCTCTTATTTTTGGTATTTATGATGAGCCATTGACTCCAGGACAGTGTAACATGATAGTTGAGAGGTTGGGTGATTACCTCCTTGATCAGGGCCTGTAGATCCCGTCTCAAGATTGTGGTTTGAGAATGCTGTTTTTTGATTTGGGCTTGCATCTGGCCATAAACTAGCATTAATGATTTTGCTGCGAAATAATGGTTTGGGGACGGTGACAGTGATTTATATTTTTGATCTTTCTTCTTGATTCCTTGTTTTCTTAAAATATATGTATTCATGATCGTCTATGCTATATGCTAGCTTGAATCAAGTTTGCCATCTCTAAAGCAAAATGCCAGTTGGATTTGTTTTGTATCAAGATAATTGTATTTTATATATATATATATTCAAAGAAGTTTGGTATTTATATGCACATAAACGACTTTGTGTGAATTCAGGAATAAATTAGATTATTGGAACATGTTGTGACGTGGTTTAGATTAAATTTTTTTTTATGTAAAAAAATATCCAAATATTTATAACTTGTTTTATAATAATAAAAAAAATTAATCATAAATTCAAAATATGATACATATTGAGCTACAATGATATATTAAATTAATTCAGGTTAATCTGTCAAATTTTTAATTTAACTATGAGATTTTAATAATTTTATAAAAAAAATTAAAATAAATTATGAAGGTCAATTTTTAATCAACATAATTTTGTAGGATGAAATTAAAAAAAAATGTGTTAAATTAATTTTTCTTACCTGGATCAACTTGCCAAACTAATAAGTCGGGTAATGAGATTAGGATAATCTAATGGAAAGTAAATATAAAAAAATTTATAAAGTTCAATTTCCAACTAACTTAATATTGAAGGATGAAATAAAAAAAATAAATTAAAAAAAATAAAAAAAAATCAACATGGGCGAACTTATTAAACTCGCGACTTAAGTTATATGACCAAAATAACTTTATAAAAATCAAATAAAAAAATGACAACGCTCAATTTTCAACATACATAATGTTGAAGGTTAAAATTGAGAGAAAACAAACACTAAATCCATTAGTTCAAGGTAATTTTACAGAAAAAAATGAAAAAACTACGAAGTCCAATTCCTGAATAATCTAATATTGAAGGATGAAATAAAAAAAAACTAAATAAAAAGAAGAAGATTGAGTTGTTGGAGGTTGAAATTAAAAAAAAAGACATTCAATTAAAAAATAACCAAAAAATAAATCGAGTCAACCAGGTTAATCTACAAAATCGTGACTCAGGTTATGGAATTAAGATAACTCTATAGAAAACAAATTGAAAAAAATTATCAAGCTCAATTTAAATATACTCAATTAAAAAAGAATCCAAAAATGAATAGAGCCAACCTGATAATAAAAAAATAAAATCAATTAGAAAAAATAGCTCATACAAATGACTCAAGTCAACTCAGGTTGACTTGTTAAAATTTCAATCTGGGTTATGAGATTGAGATATATTCATATAAAGCAATAAAAAAAAATCATATTTCTAATAGATCTAATATTGAAGGTTGAAATTGAGAAAAAAAAAACTAAATCTATAACATAGATATATAACCGAACATAAAAGAAATTTTTTTTTTTTTTGCAAAGCTTAATTTCTAAAACAACCTAATATTAAAGTATACATTTTTTACAAAAAAAAAAAAATTAGATTGGTGGAGGGTAAAATTAAAAAATAAAACTCAAAACATAAAATACTATTCTAATAAATTTTGTAGTTGTGGCTCAATTTAGCCACCCTTTAATGTTTTGTTAATAATGTTCATCTAAATTAGAATGATTGGTTGATCAATCAACAAATTATGAAGGGCCAAGAGAAACTATTGAATATATTTTATAAACTAGTCCTAACGCATGCATAGCTGTTAGACCTTACCTAATGGATTGTGTAAATCCCGAGTTAAAAATAAATTTAACTTCAAAATAAAATGGGTTGAATTAAGATTTAGAAAAGTAAAATAAAATAAATAAAATAAAATAAAATGGTGAGACACTTGTTAAGAGAAGAGAAAAATCAATTAAAATAATGGGAAAAAAATAAGGTCACATTTGAAAATAACCAAAACACATTAATATAAAAGACATTTCTTCTCTCTTATGGCCGGCACCAGCAGAGGTAGAGAAGAGGAGAGAAAAACTTGATTTTATTCAAAACAATTATAAGGAAAATCAATAGAAAACCAAAGGGACTAATGAGAGTGTGAGAGAATTACTCACCACTGCACCTTAAACATTTAAACTAGAGAAAAAGAGAAGGAAACCAAGGGGAAACACTGCACTGTGGACGACAGCAAAAATAAAAAGAAGAGGGACTCAATTTTTTTTTTATTGGTTGGGATTCAAAGACTAGATTATCATTCAATAAGAAATTCTAAATCTAATCTAGTAATTTCATTCAAAATGAATAACAATTGAGGTGGAAATTATGAATTTAATGTTAAGGTTTATGATGAAATTTTAGGGAAAATATAAATTGACTATAAATTGATGAATATGGGTTAGATTATGTTGTATTGGATGTTAAATTGAAAATAATTAATGAAGAAAATCATATGACCTTAAGACTCAATGGCCGACCAATGAAGGATTAATTGAATGAAATAGAATTGTGTTTAACTAAGCAAAATTGTGATAAATTAGTGTGTAATTGTGTTGAGGAAAATGATTCTTAAAAGAATTAAGTTATATTATAAAGTGTGCTTAAAATGTTGAGAAATTTAGAATTGAGGAAAATTGATGCCTTTAGAGGTGAAGGACCATTGTGTTGTGTTGACTTCTCATGTAAGGAAGAGTTGATTAAAATTATAAGAATGAATTATGATAAGAAATTAGATAGTAGTGCCGATCAAAGAAGAAATATTCGAATGATAATATAATTATGATTTACGATATATGAAATGTAGTATAGTTGTAAATTATGTTAATGCATATGTTTTTTCATGACATGGTTTTAAAGATTTTAAATAAAACAAAATGGGATTGGTGAACCTTAGAAGGAAAACTGATCGTGCATAATTTGGAGTTATAAATCTCTAGATATAGGTGAAAATCTGATTCCTAAAACTACTGCCGATTGAATGAAAATTGCTTTCAATATTACATTTGTTTGATGGTAATAAATTGATTAAATAGCTTTTTCTAATTAATGTACTCGTAATTTCATTGATTTTTCTCATCTTTAAGGATACCAAATTTATTTACTTGACGTGAAAGAATATTTATTTTACTTCGATGATCAATATATTTATAGGAATGGATGTATGGACCCTTGAACTGATTTAATGATATATCAATTTATTATTTTCATAATTATTATTTCTTGAATTTTTTATTCAAAACCCTCGTTCTTTCTCATTTCAATATATTATAGGAAGATTAAATAAAATTTCTCTTAGGTTTGACCTGATTTTCACGATCATACTACAAATTTATTTTGTTTTTGATAGTTAAGTTAGAATTATATTTTGGTGGTTTCACTAACCGACCAATACCTGATGAAAAGAATGGGTAAAGTTGTTAAAGGTAGACCATTTAAAAAAAAAAAAAGAAAAAAAAGAGAAAAGAAAAGTTGTTCCATTGTGTTCTAAAAGGTTTTTTTGTTGATAAAGCTTGAAATCAAAAGAAGTTAAGTAATGGTGCTTAAAGATGGTGAATTTGTATGATTTGATGAGATATCTTGTTTACAAATTCAATTTTTATAAAATGCTCTACTTCTTTTGGTTTTAAACTTTTTCTTTTCTTTTCTTTTATTTCGCCTTAACCTTAGCCTCATTACAATCAAAAACCAAGACCTTTTAATTAATGTGTTGCTTGTAATATTTTAATAATGGAGATGAGATTGAAGAGCAAGCTTATAGTAAAACATATTTATTGATTGAATTAGAGAGATTTAAACACATAAGCCGCAAACACGTTATTGAAGTGTATATCAACAATGAGAGGACCTATTACTTAGGCATGACATAGATTTAATTTAAATCTCATTGATTAATTGAGTTTTGAAGTTCGCATGTAAATAAATTCATGAAAATTTATGTTTTTTTTATCCTTATTAATTGTATTCTTGTTTATAATGCATGTACTCTTGCACATTGATAGGAGATTAAGAAATTAGTCATAGTTATTTTATTTCTTTATTTATTTATACTTTGGACTTCCTTAAGTTTGATTTGATCTCTCATTTCTTGAAGACGAGCAAGAGCCAAGTGTAGGGGTATATAATACAACTATATTATTTGATAGTTTTACCTATATTTACCTAGTATTTTGTTCATGTTTTATATATAAAATGCTTTGATAATATTTATTTTATTTTTTGAAGACACTTTTGGATGTGAGATTCGAAAAGGAGTAAATTGGAGATAAAATTCAAACCATGTTCTAACCCGTGTCGAATATTAGCAAATTTGTTGAAATGAAGTGATTCCAGTAGCATTAGAAAGCTAACATCCATATATTTCTATACATATATGGCAAGAAAAATAATAAAAAAAAGAGCATAGAAATTGCAGCATTCAAAGACAAGTCTAGCATTTTATCAATTTTGACATTCAGCCATTCCAAATTGAATATCTTGTGTTATAGAAGTCCATTTGAAGCAAACTCAATTTTGTTGAATTTCTAACTCAAAGACTTATCAACCTACCAAATGTCAGAAGAAACAAAGCTCATATGAGAGAGATATAATTTTTCTAAGATAACCTATAAATTCGACCAACAAACAGGTTTTGTGAAGAAATAAATCCAACTTACTTAAATGTAGATTGTCTACTTTGAAAAGAACAAATTTTTTTTTTAAAAAAATACAAATGGATTGAAGGGTTGTGGGGATTAGGGTTTCCTATCAAATAGAAAGAAGGAGAGGAGGTGAGCAAAGAGAAGAGGAAAACTCCACCCTTTTCTCCTATACCCAAAATTATGTTCTCATTTGTTCTCTTCATTAGTTTTTCGATAGACATGTAAGGCTAAGTTATTTTTCTTGGTTGAAAAGATACAAAAACCTTCAAATTTAAAAAATTGTAAGATCTATTCTATATTTTCTTTTCAATTTATATGATGAATATGAATGTTTTCCAATGCTAATTTACTATGATTGTTTAGTTTGATTGTTGGAGCGAATTCTAAATTATTATTCTAAACCAATCTAATGCTAAGTTTGTTATCAAAATTGGAGTTGTGGTATTTAAACTTGTGAAGCGACTAAGTTTAATAATTATGGCGGATCTATGTTGTTAATCTTGAGGAAAATATTTAACTAAATCGAACATAGATTGTAGACAATTATATTGTCTAGTTTTATCAACCTATCTAGTTCTTAAGGTTGCTATTGAATTAAATTACTAGTGCAGACACTATGGTTATTTAATGGTTAAAGTTAGTTATACTAAAGATTGGTTAACTGACTAATGTTAACAAAAGATAGATGTTCAGAATATAAATTGACTTATCATTTTAATGATCAATTTTGATTTTCATAGGTGAATGTTTACTTGAAATCTAGGTTTTTTTTTCTTAATAAGTTTTGGATTTATTTAATTTAGCTTGATTATTTTATTCTATTTACCATAGCATAGCCTAGATAACCTCAAAACCCCTCAACTTTGAATCATCTAGCATAAAGATCTAAACTAGATCTTTCTTGTGAGATCGACCCACGGTTGCTCTATACTATTTTATTTGTTTAAGCTAGGGTAATTAATTTGTGTGACCGCGACATCGCAACACTCACTTAAGCTTAGTCAAGCGCTGAATCTAAGCATATAGAGATATTTTCTCTCTGATCAAGTCAAAGATATTTTCCCCCTGATTAAGTTAGAGATATTTTCTCTTTGAACAAGTCAGAGATATTTTTTTCTCTTTAACAAATGAGATGATGGGCTTTAAAGACTAATTGAAATTCTTAAAAAGGGGATTCTCAATCTCTCTTCTCCATGACATATTTATTTTTAGTGTATCTCTCTAAAATATCATGGTATTTTTTCTTAAAAAAAAATACTTACTTAAACATTAGAGAGTCCTCAAGCTCACAAAAAGGACCTTTTGCAAAGTATCAAGCACCAACCAGCAGCCACTTTGGCAAAGAAGAATGGATTGAGTTATTAGAACCAAAAGATTAACCGATTATCCAATACATAAACCTTATTCTCAAACTACTTGGATTTTCTAGGATATCATCAAAAGATTATAAGGAATTTACAATGGTCTTTCAAAGGGTCGAACCCTTAACATTAAGATTAAGGGACCTAGTATTGAGAAGTCTGAGATCAACAAGAAAGAACCTTAAAAGGTTGGGTTAGAAACACTCCTTGAAAATCATGAATATGTTTTCTTTTATTCAAGAATTATGAAGATGTTAGGCCACTCTTATTGGAGGGATGAAGTTGTCAAAGCTCTCAAACTCTCAAGACTTAAGGAAGTATTATGTAATAAATTTGGGGGTTGATTTTGACCAGAGATTAAAGAGTGGCTAAAAACAATAAAGTGAAAAGTATAGAAAATGTTTAGAAAAAGAGGGTGACATGGACGGTGGATGTTCACTAGTCCATGAAAGTTCAACACATGGCATGACAACTTTTAAAGTTTAAAGTCATGATTAAGTTTTCAGTCAAAATAGACAAGATCTATTCAAATTTAAATTCAAATTTATTTAAAATTCTAATCCTTTAGAATTTAAATATATTTAAAATTATAATCCTTTAGTTATTATTATAAATTGAATAAGGTAGTGGTATTTGGATTTATTCAAAAAAGTCTTTAATTAAGTTGATTTAGTTCTTGGAGGCTTAGGCTATCTCGAACCTATCTAGAAACTTTTATTTTATAGAAAATTACTCTGCCCATCATGTAGTATGATCTTTATTTTACTTTGCAACTATTTGAAAATTACATTTGCATCCTAAAGTTTGAAGGTGGGTAACACTTTACATCCACAAGAGTAAGATAAGAAATAAAAGTCAGCAAAATTACATGACTACCTTTATGTTTCAAATAATAACTAGCGACCCTTTGAAGCCTAAAAATAATAAAAATAAAAGACTGGCATTCTTTACCAAGCAAAACATCCAAAAACCTCCCCATCATCAACCCCAACATACCCTCCCTCATTTTCACCATAATTCCATCAAATAAACCTGTCACAATTCCACAAGCGACGCAAATAATTTTTAGTATAACTCATTACCTACATTTCACACCATAATTCCATCAAATAAACCTGTTAAAATTCCACAATCTACACAACCAACCAATTATCACCATAACTCATCAACAACATTTCATTTCCCATTTTCACCCTAATACAACATAAACATTAATTAGATGTATCATTCATCCATATAGTAGTTCTTTAAGGCCACATGGATGAAGGGTATGTAGTTTATGGCCACCTTACTAGTAACCAAAATAATCATCCACTAGTTTACCTAACACACCAAACAGATTTCATTTTGCTCAAGTCCTCATACCACTTGGCAAATTTAGAATAGATTAAGAAAAAATAATTTACAAAAGCAAGCCAATGCATTGGAGTCATTTATTACTAAATGTTGAAATCCTATAAATCATATTGTTTTTGCGACTAAATTTTTGGTCATAGAACTAATTATATCAAAGCAAATATTTGGGAGAAATGGATGGGGACACAATAAGCTATCCAAGCAACATGTGAACTTCACCACCTGCAATAACTAGGAAATGTGAATACCCTTAATAGTGTTATCTAGTAAATATCTGGTAGAGTAACATGTGTGCTTGACTGATTGACAAAAAAAATTAAAACTACAAAGATCATATACCTTGAGACATTTAAACTGATAAAGTGAAAATTATAATGAAGCACCAAAGGCATGACTCCTAATTTCATGGTGAGCAAAATCTTAAAATTTGATTCTTTATAGCCAAAGCGAGCTTCAAATTGTTATGTTTATCCTGGATGTATCCATTCATAGAACCTCATGAGCCTTCCTGTAATACCTGTTTATGAAGGATGCATGTAAGGAAGAATTACTAAAATCATAAGGAAAACAAATAATCCATTTTTTTGAAAAAAGAAAACACAAGGTCTATTTGTACTATTGATACGAACTCAGAGGGTAAGAACCCTAGAACCCATGATCAAGATTGAATAAAACCTAAGAAAGCTAAATTCAAATGGAAAAGAACTCAATCTAGTAATTATCTAAACCAAGGGATCGTAGTTATTGGATGAAAACACCAACTCGTTGATTACAAAAAATCAAGAACTAGAATTATAAGGATGAATATCACAAATAAGTAATCTTTGAAAATTTATAAAGAGTTTAATAAAGAACCAAAAGCATGAGCAACCTTGCACACATAATATTATTTATAAAATTCAAAATACAAAAAAAAACTATAAATACAAGTTATATAACCCTATATAATAAGTAAAAACATACTAAGTAAGGCTAGAAAAAAAGAGTTCTAAAAAAATATGAAAAATAATCCTAAATCATATAGAAAAATATTGCGAATCTAAAATAGTAACTTCTAGGCTTTATCCTAAGGCCTTTTCGATGTCTAATCAATATGAAGTTTAACCCTATATGAAATAAGGCCTTTAGAATATATTTACAAAATTATAGTTGATCAAATGGTTGAATCAAAAGTTATGTTTATTAACATAAAATTGCATATTAGGAAAATGTATCTAATCCACATATAAGTAGTTAAACAAGTTGAATCCATAAGTCTTGTAGAAAATAAAGCACAAATATCTTGAATTAGCCTATTGAATACCTTTTAAATCTTTTTATATATTGACCTTATAATAGGTACAATTAGCACATGTAATGGATCATGTGATGTTGCTTGATAATTCTCATTATTTTACCCTTCGGGTTCATATCAATTATCATTATTAACCCTAGAAAATCCATTAATACTAGGAAATTGAGGGAATGAAAGGAAAATTTAAGATGTCCGTTGGAGAAGTTGGAACACCATATTGACAAAATTATAGGACACAATGGTGTATAAAAGAAACCTTAATAATATAATCCAAATTTGAAACCCATGCATAACTAATTTCTTATTCTCTATTCGCATGTTTAGAACCAAATCACATGTGAAACTAAATTCAATTCTACAAGTAATTTTAGTTCAATTGATATAACCTGTTATAATTTTTATATTTGAAATAAAATATTAAATCATACAATTACATTCAATTATATTATTTGGACTTTATGTGGAATTGAATTGAATTAGCAATCTTGATTATTTTGCTCTTAATTCAGAATTGCATGATACACTTTCAGAAGCATAGCTTTTCTAGATATCCAAAACAATATTTCAACAAAATTAGAATGATCTATTATGCATTCAATTACTTCAGAAAAAATTGATCCCCAAATCTTATTTTAGCATTGTTGTCGTTGAAAAAAATAAGGTTTAAGTATTTTTCTTGAATTTAGGTTTGAAAGAAAAGTATACAATAAAATGATGTATTTTAAGTTGGACATGTATCCAAACAAAACTAATTCACAATGCCTTTATATTTGAACACATTTAAGTATAACAGCGCAATCTTTGTCGAAGATTCAATCATTATCACCCCAGCTTCCCAAAATGGTTACAACACAGAATGTGTTCTTGTCTACCATCTCAACCGCTTTGACTGGGTCCATATATAATACCCTTATATCATATTCACCTCTTTCAACTCAACTTTAAAGTACCTTGCAAATTTCTCCCAGTAAACCTACGCAATGAAATATAAGAAACATTTAGCATTGTTGCTCCAAGTGACTACATCATTATGTAGACGTATATAATGTCAGTAAATTCAAGCTACAATAATTCCCTTAATTTATTATTGTATCTTGGATAATAATAATAATAATAATAATAATAATAATAATAATAATAATAAAGTTTGCTTATATTTTGGTTTAATCCAGGCCCTGACCAACACCTATTCTTCTATGTGATCTTGCAGAGTAGGAACATTTTCTACTTTATGATTTCTTTGTTTTCAATCCATTAACACTACAAATTACATAATTCTTACAAATTTAGCAAGCATATACGAAGAAAAACATCAATTCTTACTCTATCATTGTATATTGGATAATAGTAAAGAGAAGTTGTAGGGTTTTTAAAAGAAAAGAAATAGAGATATTTTTTATTTGGAATTACATAAGCAAATCTAAGAGTTTCCCTTTGATTTGTTTTTGCTTATTTTTCATGTCTTGAATTCTATTTAAAATTCAAATTAATAATCTCAAAAGAATTCCAAACACAAGAATTAATTTAAATAGCCTATAAAAATTGTAGCATTCAAAGACAAATGACCTTGGTCCATATAATTTTCCCATTATAAAATGCATATTCAATATGGAACTGCTTTAAATAATAGAAACCTGATAATTTAGGTATTTTTGTATACACCGGAGAAATAATAACAGACAATAATACAAAACTTATAGAGATTTGACAAACCTGTATACTGATCTCAAGGATGATAGACATGCTTTGATCATAAAATGAAACGAGGCACACAAGATTTGAAAGAGGCTTATATTTGAAGTATGAAATCCACAATATGATAATTAAACATATATACAAGGGAATAATATATTTGAAAGAGGCTATAACTTTGTATTCCTAATGCTTGGAAAATGAACATGCAATCACAAAGGTTACTAGCTATTGAACTATTACTTACATTCAGAATGTAGAGCTCGAAGACATTGGACCTCAAATGCATTGAATCCTAAGATTCAGGAGACTGTAGCTAATTTGAACAAATTTTATAATGTTTAATCAATAATTACACACAAATTGAATAATGAATTAAATATTAGAGTTCTATGAATGCCAACCCTAATTTTTTAATTTGTGGGTTTTTTCATAAAAACTTAATTAATTGCTTCCCCACTCTCTAAAATGTGTTTAGGAGTTTGAAATTTATTGACTCAACAAAAAAATCCGAATTGTTTAGGTCTATTATAACTTTAGGATTTATGTTTGAAATTTTAAGCAATAGATTTATTAATTTTTGTTAAATCGAGGAAACATAACCTATATTCTAATGATTTAACAATAACAAAACACACTATTAGCATATTTCAAAATCTTGATTCAAGAAAATGATGTGAACCTCGTGATCATGTGGTCACGCAACCCATATACAAAGACACCAATTCCCAGAAATCCAAGTAAATCAAGTTTGATAGGAGTGTGACACAAAGATAACTTGTACCTGGGCATCAACACTATTGGAAACGGAAACCCCCACCTAAAGAATATTAATTCGCGAACGAGAAGTATAAGGATGACGCCACAAAGTTAATTGTTCTTTGATAAGTCATTTTTTAGTTCTTTAGAGAACCAAGAAAGGGAGATTATCCCACCAACACATAACAAGTGCGGCAAAAAAAGTTTATTAATCTTAAAATTATGTAACCCTTACATGTTTGGTTACGTCTTTATTTATACTGACTCTAGACTGAAACAAACCCTAATGAACCCCTTATGTGAACTTATATGAGACTCATTTACAATTAAACCCAAATAATAGAAATAAAACCCTAAACTAAGAAGAAAATAATAATAACAATAATAAATCCGAATTTAATATCCTAAATATGATAGGATCAGATGTGCTGCTCTATAGAAGTCCCATATAAGCTAGGAGAAATTTGATTTGAAAAATTTGTGCTGTCATCCCCTTTAGGTCCTTGATTAGTTTGAATTTCCTTGTTTAACTTGGACAAATAAGAAAATAAATTTTTCTATTTGTTACTGATTTAATTACTTTCCTTCCTAGTCTAGGAAAAGCATTAAATAATCATTCCCTCTTTAGGAATCAGATCTGCCGAAACTTCTTTGATTGTTTAGGAAAATAAATTGTTGACTTTTTATCCTTGTATCATTAGGAAAAACAAACCTAACAAGACTGGTATGCGACCGGACACGTCAGCCCATTGTTTCACATGAATTGGGCTCTTCTTGGACCTAAACACGAGAAGAGAAAGTGATATAAAAGGTGTTTAAAGGAGAATTTGTGTTTGATTTTTCCTTCTAGATTTATGTTTGATAGAGAAAGTGATAGAGAGAACATGAGAGAGGAGAGAACATGAGGTTGAAGAGAGAGGATAGTGATGTGGTAATGGTAAGATTTCTTATTTTATATATATATATAAGGGCATTATGGTCATTTCATCAAATTTCAAAATATGTTGTGATCTCGGATTCAAAGTGTAATTTTAAAAAAAATTAGTTGCAAAGTGAAAAAAAAAACTATATGATGGTCAGGTTAATTTTCCCTATATTTTATTTAGATCCAAGTTCTTTGTAATTCAATCTTTTTTAATTAAATAAATTTTTTTAATTTTATGCTTTAATTTTTGAATTTGTTACAAAATGATACTAGAGCCTGGTAAAGTAGCCAACATGAAACAACAACAAGAGGAGGAGGAACAACAACAACATCAACGGTATTAGAAGAGCATGTTCAACAATTACAAAAACATATCTAGCAAGGTGGGCTCGTTAGCAAAGCTACTAGGAAAAAGGCCTATTGAGTCTCACCCCAAACATCCTTATAATTTCGGTTAATAACCATCACTGTGCAAAACCAGATTAGCTTGGGGATTAATGTATTCAATTAAGAGAAATGAAATTGGATTTTCTATAAGGATGACATAATTAGTTAGGTATACAAAGAAAATTAATTTTTTAATCATCACAACACTCCCTCGTGACACAAACAAATATATCCATGGCTAGTTTTCACATGGAAAGGTAGGCCATTGTATGGTTTCAGGAGATAGAGGAAATTGGAACTATCACCATCTAGGAATCATTCGTGAATGCCTTACAGATTGGATAATGATTTTATGGAAGCTCTTATTAACTTGAGACAGGCTTCATTTGTTAAAAATTACTCACTTTGAAATAATTTCAAACAGAGTTAGAGAGGTCTTTCAAATTCTTACCATTTAAGTTGTTTCCTGTGGAGACTAAATGAGGAGATTAAGAATTGGGTTAGGATGCTAAATCCTTAAAATCTGGTGGTTGTTCATATAAGCAAAAAGCTATTCAAGCGGAATGATTTCTGTATTGATTAAGTTCAATATATATACAAGATACATTAGGGTTCCCTTATACATCAGAGACTGATAAGGAATGACAACTAATTAAATGCAGATTGATACAAAATATTCTTACGTATCTTTCCTACTTATCTCAAGATATAACTTTCCTATTTACATCAAAACACTATTAATATAATTTCCAACACTCCCCCTCAAGTTGGAGAGTGAATAT
>Ga0325410_1000228_pt1 | contig 55479 bp, 34 predicted proteins | sample PopdelMetagenome_16_FD_206182 | JGI IMG/M metagenome (GOLD analysis project Ga0325410, IMG submission 206182) | Populus deltoides microbial communities from Bellville, Georgia, United States - Xylem-PdIQD-R3 | ecosystem: Host-associated > Plants > Phyllosphere > Stem > Wood/Secondary xylem... | reverse complement strand
TACCCCGGATACTAAAAGACAAACAAAATAAAATTTTTGTTGTTTTTGAAATTTTGGCCAATGTTCTCTTGACTTTAATAAACTGGTTATTAAAGCCAAAATGCATGCTAAAACATTGTTTTTTGGTGCATAAAAAACACAATATGATTTTTTAGCTTTGAGACACTTGGCCGTATGCATAAAACATTTTTTTTTTTGTATTTTTGAAGTTTTGACGAAAACCGGATATTTTAATATCGGATTTCGTATTTTTAACAACATAAAAAAAATACTGCTTGATATTAATCAAAATCACATGAAAATACGCGTGAAATTTATAAAATTCCAAAAATGTTTTTTTTTTTTACAAAAAAAACTGGGCCGGACCGGGCCCACCCGTCCTGGGCTGGGCTTGACCCGGCCCATATACTGTGGGCTGGACTCAGCCCAGCCGCGTGGGCTGGGCTGATGTTCCAGCCCATAACCAATGAAAATATAATTAGCTAGTTACTGTGCACAGCACAGTAACTAGCTAATTAATCTTCATTTGCTGCAGAACGTGAATTGCTCACGTTCTGCATGCAAATGAAGATGAGCAACAAAAAAATGACAGGGGAGGGGAGAAAGTTACCTGGAGCTGTGGCGACGCTGGCGACTGCTGGCGGCAGCGGAGGCAGCAGGGGTGGTGGCGACTGCTGGCGGCAGCGGAGGCGGCAGAGGTGGTGGTCGCCCCTTTTCTTCTTCTTTCCCTTTTGTTTTTTTGCTCTGTTGTTTTTTCTGTTTCTGCTATCTTCCTCTGTTTCTCTGCTCGGCGCTACTGGTGGCTGCGGAGAGGAAGAGTAACGGTGGCGCTGCCGGGCTGAAGGTGGCCGGCGGTGGTTCTTCTTCTTCCCCCCTTCTACTCCTCCCCTGGTTTTCTTTCTCTCGGTTCTGTTCTGTTTCTCTTCTCCCTCTCTGGTTCTGCTGGCGTTGGCAGCGTTGGTGGTGGCGGAATGGCGGTGCTGGATGGTGGTGGCCGAATGGCTGTGCTCGCAGTGGATGGCGATGCCAGACGGTGGTTCTGCCCTTTCTCTGCTCTGTGTTTTTTGTGTTTCTTCTCCTTCCCGTTTCTGTCTCCTGCTCCTCTGTCTCTTCTTCCTCTCTTTTTTTCTTTGAAGATGGCTCAAGGTGGCGCTGCTGCGGGGGCGATGGAGAGGAACATAAATGGTGGAGTCGCAGCACAGTGCTTGTGCCAACCAGTGCTGCTGTTTTCCTTCTTCTTCACAGTGTTGCAGCAGGGGGAGGAAGATGGTTAGAGGTTGACGGTGGCGCTGTTGGCGGTAGCTGACCAGTGGAGTTGCTGTGGCGGTGGAGAGGAAGCACAGCGGTGGTGCCCAGGTGGTGAGGAACGGTCCTTCTTCTCCTCTGTGCAGTGACCCCCCAGTCTCTGTTCTTCTCTTTTTTTCGAAAGTTTCCCCCCCCTGTTTTGTTCTTTTGGCTTCAGTTTTTCTGTTCCTTCACTCTGCTCGGTCTCCCCTCTCAAACCGTCCTCTCTCGTTCCTTTTCTCTGTTTCTTTTAACTCCCAAAACCTCCTTGTTGTCTCGTTCTCTCTTTCCCCCGTTTTTCTATTCTTTTCCCCCTCTCTCGTCTCTCTTCCTCTATTTATAAGCAGGAAGAGAGGGAGCTCCCCCCTGCTCTGTCCCATCGTGGTGCAGGGGGGAACTGGGCTACCTTACCTCTGCAGGGTAAGGTGATGGCGTTTACAGGGCATGGTGCCCATTTTTTGGCAGGGTATGGGTTTTATAGGTATGGGTCTTGTGCAAGTGGGAGGGTGATAAACTGAGCGGGAAAAACATTTAAAAATCTTCTTCTTCCCTGCCTTTTGCATGCGCAGGGAAGAAGAAGCTGCACAGTGCCGTTCAAAACGGCACCGTGCAGTTTTTTTTTTCAAGAAAAGAAAGAAAGAAAAAATTTAGGAGTTATTCAAAAATGCGTTATGACAGTTGTTAAAACAGTAATAATACTAATAAAAATGCTAATATTATTACTACAAATAATAATGCTAGCAGCAGCAGCAGCAACAACAGCAACATTAACAATATTAATAAAAGTGATAATAATGATAATAATAACAATAATAATGATTTTAATAATGATTGAAATGATAATAGTTTTGATAATGATAATGATAACAGTGATGATATTAATTATTAATATTAGTATTAACAATTATTTTAATTTTTATTATTTAAATTGCTATATTTTAAAATTTTTTGCTATGATTTTTTTTAATTTTTTCATTTAATATTTAATTTATTAGAAATTAAACCTTATAGTTTTTTTAAATTAGATGTTTCGGATTTAATGACTCGAGTCGCGAGTTTAAAAGTTAATAATTTTTTTAAAGGTTTTATAATTTACTTTATTTTTTATCAAATTATTCTTGTCATATAATATAAATAGTGGATTTAGCAGAGTTTCCTGTATTAACTTAGTTCTAATTAATATTATTAAATATTTACCGGTTTTTATTTCCTTGGTACTTTATTTCAATGTATAAAAACTATTTTTTATATAAAAAAATGGTTCAGTCTCATAGTAAAACACGTACACCAAGGCTATTACCACTACTATAATCCAACACATCCCAATCTCCTTGCATGTGTTCCATTCCTTCAATTTTAGGTAATTAATTAAAGTAATAACTACTTTTCTACTTCCTTAATTGGCCTCAGTTGACCTGGACGACAACCAACCAAATACGGCCACATAAAGCCCCTTGGGTTCCATCCCTTTGGTACCACACCTGATCTTTAACGAACCCCACCTGAGGTGACGTGATAATTACGCCCTTGCTTCCATGTAAAAATATCCTCCTTTACAGCCCCACACGTTTTCAAATTTTACTTTCTTTCCTGTCCTTTATCTCCTCCTCCCCTCGCAAAAAAATTAAAATAGAATCCCCAGTCTTTTTCCTCTCCTTTTACAAAACCCTAACCCTAATTATCCGTTGATTTCCGCTTTTCCATCAACAATCCCGTCTAAGATTTCTTCTGCTAAGTTGGTAACCTTCTCGCCTTGATTTTATACAGCAATTGGTCGTTTTTGTATCTCTCTGCTCACTTCTTCATTTTACTTGTATAGTTTTTGTCAACGAATGGTGAAACTCTATGTGGTTGCTGATTTTGTGATAATTATGTGTAAAGAGCTCTCAGTCTCCTTTGCCAAGGAGTTGCTTATTTTTTGTTTTTGCTTTTATGTGGAGTTTTTTGGTGCATGAATTGAAAAACACGATTTTGACAAGCTACAGGCACGAGTTTGATGATTAGTCACCTTATTAAGATCGATTTGGATTGGTTTTTTGGTTTCTAGGGTTTTCGAGCTTTTAGAAAACCAAACCTTAACGCTTTGCGTTTCGAGAAGAGTTATATGATAAGCTTTAGCTACTGTCTAATTTACTAAAAATCAATTCAGTCTGCTCAAGTTGATGACTGTTATTTGGGTAATTAAAATATGTGTTTCAAGGTAATTGCAACTGTGGGGGGAATTGAATGGTATGTGTAGATGGTCTGTACCTTTCTCTTTCGGTAACTGCATATTAAGACCGGAAACAGTGCCTCTTTAAGCTCAAAGTTTGAGTTTGTTTTCTGGTTTTCCCCTTTGTTGGGACACTTGGGTTTATTTATTTATTTATTTAACTTTTGTTTCTCAATCTATAGACTTGTCTTTGCTTTGTGCTGTTAGACATTTATTTGTTTTTAACCTTTCAAAATCTTTAAATAGTTGTATTTACTTGCATACACAGTTGACTAATTTTGTTTCTCCATGCAGATGGCTACTAAACCACTTTCTCGTGAAGAAATTGCTAATACAGAAAAGAAATTGGACATGCCATTAGGTATCCCAATTTGCTTCTCCAAGATTTGATTTGATTGTTTCCTTTCTCCTCCTGAATTCACTGTTTTGTGTTATTTTCTAGATGACATCATCAAAATGTCTAAAAATACAACTAAACCTAAGAAGCAGCAAAGGGCTCCGGTAGGGAACTTTTCTTTTGTTGGAACACTTTTTGCCTCTGTTTGTTAATATTCTTAGATGTTATTGATGACATGTCTTTTAATTTGGACAGATTAAAAATCAGAAAACATTTAACCCTGCCCACGAAAAAGCTTTAAAGGTGCGGCGTTATATGGACATGGGGCCCTTGGTCCGGCAGGTATGAATTTTGCCGCTGCTAACACACATTAACTTTTAATACATTTTTCCTTTTTTTTATCGACCCATAATTTAATTATTCTCTACTTGATTAAAATTTGGTTAATCAGGGTGCCTTGGCTCAAAGAAGGTCAAATTTCCATGGCAACCAATTTCCTTTAACATCCGAGGCTGCAAGGAAGGCTGCAGTGGCTCCCTTTCACAATAGAAGTTTTGGTCGCAATTTCATAGCCAATTCAAACAATGCAAGGTATAATGCTATGCAATGTTGTATTGCTCCTTTATATAAGAAGCAATGGTTTTGACCAGTTGGTATGATACTGGTGGCAATAGGAATTGTCCATCTTATTTTATTTTACTGTGGACTTATTACAGGTAAATCTGATGAACTCTGCCACATGGCGTTCCATGTAATAGTTTCCTCACATATTGTTGTGGAATTCCTGTATATGAGTGGTTGGGTTACAAGTGGTCCATTTGGAGTGATGCTAATTATTGTTGGCTTCCATTCACATCACCCAGAATTGAATAGCTGTATCTTGGATATGGATTGCCTGTTGATATGGATACTTGTCGTTTGTGTAGACTGTAAAAAGTGGTCTGCATGTGATCATAGAGATTTTATTCGGAGATGGGTGATGAAACACAACAAAAACAGATGTATTTGGAGATGGATTATGAAACACGATAAAAAAATGGATGCATTTTAAAACAGCATACGGGCTTAAATAAGACAAGATGTCTGATCAGTTGAAGTGATGTTGAACGAGCAATTTTGTAAAGAATTCATCCTTTACATGACTTGCTAGTAGTTTTCTGTGCATAATTTTTTTAGTGGACAGTTCTCTTCCTGTCTTGCAGCAGTTTCAAGTGGTAGTTCTTACCTTATGGGTGTATATCAATCATTTGGAGGGTTCAAATTATGTTATCATATGTGGTCATTGGCTTCTTCTTGCTGCTGGCCTCTGCTCCCTTTCCTTGTGCATCTAGGCTGATTGTTCAACTGATGCAATTTTCTGTTGCTTATCTCTCATTCCCAATCTTTATTCTCATTATTTTTTACTCTTCTCTGAAAATTGGGGGATACCAAATGAAGGTGCCTATCCTTTGCTGTTAGAAGTTAGTGTCAAGGAGATTTGAACCCTGGAGTTTTCTTTCCTCTTAGTAAATTTTGATTGATTCTTCATTGTTCTCTGTTCCTTTGATCTCTCATTTGTGTCATACCTGACTGGGTTTTGATCCAATTCGTGGTGGCTGTGATGGAAGTTAACAGAGCCTTATTGGTTTTGAAATATGGGTTGTTTTTGGTCGTAAGAATAAGAGTTTTGTGTTTAAGAAATTTCATGCTCCAAATGATAAAGAGGGAAGAAGTTTGAGTGAATTACTAGAACATGCCTTCTTGGGAAGTTTGTGAACTCTTTTAAGATATGGCTGGAGAATCATTAGTCTCTTTACCAGCAAAAGCATGTATGTGGCTTTTGTGGTTGATGGATGGTGTTCTCGAACCTGGGCTGGAGTCTCCTGCTTTTTGGACAGCATGAGAATTGGTTATCACAGTTCTTCAGATCTGCTGCCTCCATTGAGGTCCTATCCTCTGTTTTTGCAAATTGCAAAGACTTACGAGTTCTGACAAGCTTCCATTTCTTTAAAGTTTTCTTGAATATTAAAGGAAAAACTGCTGAGAAGGGTCTTCACTTTTTTTATTCGAGCGACTGTTGTCTGCAAAAACGGGTTTGTTGTAATTCTTAGTTCAATATAATTTGAACACTTACGGTAAGAATCTCAGGTCTCAACCTCAACCAAGTGGAATTTTATCTCATGTAGTTTTTGTAAGATTTGATTGGTTGTGGTGCTAGCAGTTCAGAGCAGAGAGTATTATATTGGGTTCAGGTGCTTGAAACATCATCCTACTGAGTTATTTTTTTCTTGTTTCTGGATGCAGGGCTGCAGGTTTTACAGTTAAGAAGAGGGCTGCAAATGGAGGCTTTGCTAGAAAGGTATTTTTTTTCTCTTTTAGCAGTGGGATTTCTTCAATTAAAGATTCTATCTGTCATTGGAAGATGTATTTTTTTTTTAAATGCTTGTGCTTTCCATATTTGTGAAATTATTAGATTTGTCTGCAGCCTAGATATGTCTGACAAGTTTTTTGGCAAGACACGATTAAACCATGCACCAGATCATTTTAGGGCTGTAGTGCACCAATGGTGATTTGCTAGGGTGTGCAGCAACGACAGTAACAGAGAGCTGCTTCTTTGTTGTGAATTGATCCATATCATACTGACTTTTTTTGTCGTTGTGCAGTCACCCCCACGCCAGAACCAACAACATCATCAAGGGGATGTGGGTGCCAAGCAGAGGCCTCAAACATTGGATTTATTGTTTGCTAACATGAAGGAGCAGAGGATGAAAGTCTTGTCACGGCAAAACAATGCTATAAAATACAACGGCGGTGGCAGGCGGCCAAGGGTGCCATGGGCAAGAGGCCGATTCTGATGCGAGCTCTTGCAAGAGGTTGATCAGACGGGGTGTTTGTGACTCTGAAGCAGAGTCTTCTATGATCATGTCTTCTCAGCCTCCCTACTGACCCTGTTCATTGGAGTGCTAAGGGTGCTTCAGCTGCAGAACCTAGGCCTCCCAAAAAATTTTAATTTAATTGTTGCTTGTCATGTTGAACTATATCCAGCTTGGTATTTTCCCAGTGGCATTTTATCAGTTACAGGACGTTAATGCAATTCATGGCTTCTCAGGAATTTACAGTTGATTGTTTTTCCGCCTTTGTGTGCTTGAGCTCCCCGTAAATTGTGGCTGTTGAACGCATGGTTTTGACATTCACGGGTGAATAGCAGATACCAAATTTGAAGATGGATGGGTTTAGGTGGTTTGTAGAGAATGACTAATTTTTTCTCTTACCTCTCCTGCTCAGCCAATTGCAATGACAAAAAATTCCTTTCGATCAGCGGCAATGTCTAGTTGGTGCGCAATGTTTTAGTGATTTGTTGACGAAGATTGACAGTAATGTCTGGTTGGCCCTGCATTTTGGTCCAGTAGCAAGTATTTACTGTCCAAAGCGTGGTGCTATTCTTGATATCTATTAATGCTAACCAGAAGCTATAAAGCAGAATCAGAACGTGGCAGCAAGTAATGCATTTGTAGTCATCTAATGAAGTCAGCCTGTTGCTTCGCATGATTTTGGGCATTTTCTCCGAACAAAACGATGCTTTGCAGCAGCAGGGGGTTGGTTTTTTCTACCAATCTGCTTTTAAGCAGTGTGTCAAGGGAGAACTAAAAACCCTCCAACAGTGACTCGGCAGCGACACAGATCCTCGATATCTCTCTCTTCACACCCCTAGAAACCAGAGAAAAGCAATATTTGGATTACTTAAATATTAACTAATCTAACGTCCTCGAATTTAGATATATGGGGTTGTAGCTCATATGGTAGAGCGCTCGCTTCGCATGCGAGAGGCACGGGGTTCGATTCCCCGCAGCTCCATCATAATTGTTTTGCAAAAATGAATATTCTTTTTTCTTTTATCCAATAATAATCAACCACGCCCGACAACCTCTCGTTTCTCATCTCGTCATCCGAAACAAACAGAGAAAGGAATTAAACAGTAACAGCAAACTCCGCCAGCCATTAACAAAACCACCTCCCCTCCCTCTTCAATTTCCTTATCTTGACAATATATATAAAAAATGACACTAAACTTAGGCTTTTGCTCCTCCTCCTCCTACCTCTCCCGCTTCTCACACTCCCCTCCTCTCCTCTCTAAACTCTCTCCAAAACCAAACTACACTACCACAGCCACTCTCCTCTCCCTCTTATTTTCTTTCCATAAAACCGCACCATTTTTTTCCACTTCAAGAACACCATCCTTAAAACCACTCGCTTCTTCACTAAGCCAATCCGCTGCCGCCGCCGCCGCCGACAACGACAACAACAACTCTTTTTTATCACTAAATGAAGACTCCCTTTCCAGAGTCTCCGCTGCTAAAGACGCCAATGAAGCCCTGCAAATAATATCTGTAATCACTAATAAAAGGAACGGTTTAGTTAGTGTAACTGATTGTTGTGGTATTATAACTGCCGCCATTGATCGCGGCAATACTGATTTGGCTCTCTCTGTTTTTTACGCTATGCGTTCCAGCTTCGATCAAGGTAGTCGGTTAGTTAGTTAGTTATTAATCAGTATTATTCAATTTGAATTTGTTCTTTTTAAACAAATAAAAAATATATATATTGCAGGCGTTACTGAGATAGAAAGATGGAAATGGTCGCGGCCGGATGTTAGTGTTTACACGTCATTAGTTCAAGGTCTTGCTGCGGCATTGAAGGTTTCTGATGCTCTTAAGATGATTGATTATATTTGCCGCGTTGGTGTGTCGCCTAGCGAGGACGAGGTAAATGGTGATTTGTAGTTAATTAATATTCATTAATGAAAAAAGGGAGTCTAGTAATAATAAAGTTATGGATTGTGGTTTTGGTAGGTGCCATTTGGTAAGGTTGTGAGATGTCCAACTTGTATGATAGCTGTTGCTGTTGCACAACCTCAACATGGCATTCAGGTATTTGGATACAAGGGCTTTCAATATAATGTCTAGCCTGGATGTCTGGCAGCCCTGCAATTCTGGATATTATTGCTCTCGGCACTGTAGTTTAATTGTTTGATATGTTGTAGTGATGATATAATGCTTTTTCTGTAGATTGCATCTTGTTCCAAGTGCCGGTACCAATACGAACTTGTTTCTGGGGATATCACCAGTATTGACTCAGAAGCAATCAGGTTGGTTTACTTCCATCTGTATTGTTACATTCAAGCTACATGCTGTCTGTTCTGCTTGTAAAGTTTAAAATATTTAGTCAAGAGCACATCTACGGTGTTTTTATTTGACAAGGTATAGTTTGAACTGATAAATTCATTTTTTACAATAACTAGTATGGTGTTGATCCTGGGATATTCACTTTTTCTAAGGAAATACTCCTGCCGAACGCAGCATGGATCTTCCTGCTTGGGAAAGGGGGCTAAGATTTTTGCAACTAATGAAGCAAAGTATTCCTGCAGCTGTTCACTCCATTGTGGTATGTTTTTCTTGAATTTGAATGTCAACTGGTTCTTGTACTTTATTCAGGTTTTAAGCCTTTCTTTGGAAACTCCTCATTATTTGATATCGAGCTACCTTCTAAGTTCTAATGCAAAACTAATATTCTGACCAGCCGTTTCAGAAGTGGTATGAAACTTATAAATTGTTGTGGTGTTTGTAACTTTTATGGCCATCACTGCTCATGTTCCTTAGGTTTAAAAAGTTCTGCTGTTGCAAGACGAGATTGTTATGGTAGTTCAAAATGGTAAAATCGCTTTCTTTAGTACCAGGAAGTTATTTCACAAGTTGATCCACTGGCCTCATACTAGATAGGATTCGTAGGTTGTATACACCATTAATGCCAAAATTTGCCTTTTGTGCGCTAAAAAAATCATCTTCAATGGCACCCTTAATGTAATCTTCTTCTTCTTCCTTTGGTGGCAAGTTTCGGTGTCCCATATGGCTTAATAGCAAATTTATCCTTATCTGGTTGTCCTGCTACATTCTGGAGACCTGAAATTTGATCTTTATGCTTCTTTTCTCTCTGTCCACTGTTAATGTTTTCACCTCATATTAACAAAGAATCCCTCCCGATTAGATGCCCTTATTCCCTTTAAACATCTCATAATAATTTCTATGCATTTCTACTTTTCAGGTACAGACCCCTTCTGGTATGGCAAGGACACAGAGATTTGCTACTGAAACAGTAGACCTTCCAGCACAAAAAAGTGAAAGGGTGACCATTGCTTCAGCAGTTCCATCAAATGTTTACAGAAATGTGGGCCCCTTTAAATTTAGTCCAAAGGCTCCCAAAGTCTACCCTGGAGAACCAATGTGCCTGACAAACCATAAAAATGGTCGGGAGTCACTGTTGTTAAGAGCCCCTGTAAAAGATGGAAAGCTATCCTTGCTTAACCCTTCTGTTCTTGTTCCGCTCCTTGCTGTCTTGGTTGCTGGAGATGCTGCATCTGGTATTATTGATCCCAGCTTGCCCCAATTCCTTGTAGTTGCTGCTATTTCTTCTCTTGGTGTTGGAGCTACTCTAAATACACTGGTTTTCCCTGGATTGAACCAGGTGAGCCTGACTCTCCTGTTTTCTTGGATATTTTTCTGCTAACTAGTTTCTGCTTTTGAGATTCCAAATACTTGTTTACTTGTTTAAGACATCCATCTAACTCTTAATCTATTCTTGTCATAAAAGTTCCAGCATTTAGCTACTAGACTCCTTTTCTTTTCTCGTTTATGTCCATGCTTCATTTGTATCAGAGGATTAATTCTCTGTTTCCTTTGCCTTCGATGCTTTATTTAGACTGTCGCAGTTGTAAGGCTGCTAGTTGTAATTCAATGAGGCTAAATTTGTTCAACTGATTTGGATGTTATTCAACCCGTTAAAGATTCTTCTGAAGAGAACACAGAATGAATAATCATCTCTTTGATGGTGTCAGCTTCCTCAACAGTCAGTGGATGCAACTGCAATCAAGCAGAAGCTGTTGTCTCAGTATGACTTACTTCAGTCTCGCATTAAGGAACTAAAAGAAGCTGCTGAAAAAGAGGTATTCACATGCGTGCTGTGACTGTTACTATCACAACTTCTGTTACTATTTCTTGATATGTCAGTAATATACTGAGGTTCACATTGTCTGTTGGAACCTCAAGTGCAACAGATGTGTTCAAAAGATTTGGAAGAAATGACTGTAATATTTCCATATGTTGCATGTATAGGTTTGGATGTTGGCTCGGATGTGTCAGCTGGAGAACAAGATTTTTGCTGTAGGAGAACCTTCTTATCGGTGAAACCCTCTTGACATTCTAGCAATCTAGTTCATCATGCTTGCTGAATTTATTCTAATCCACATGCAGTCCCTTCTTTGTAGCTCACTCATTTCATTCTTTCAGTGCCCGTAGAACTAGGGTGAAAAGGGTCCGAGAAGGCCTAGAAAACTCACTTGAAGGACGGATCGAACTCATTGATAGCTATGCAAGAGTATGTTTTTGACAATATAGGAGAAAAAAGAAAAAGAAAAAAAGGGTTAAATTTTCCCCTTAAATCATTACCATCAACAAATGCACATATATTGTTTTAATTTCTGCTCCAGATTGGGATTGGTCACTAGGTTACTCTTCACTCTCAGATTTCTTCGATGATTGAAATTGAGGTTGAAATGGACTCTGATGTTCTTGCTGCGGAAGCGTTGAGCAATGTGGTGCGTGCTATTTTAGTTGCTTCATATCCTTGATCTCTCGATGCTTAAACAAAGGTACTGAACTTAGTAATTTTTGTTTACAGGAAAGCATAGCTGAACAGATACAGCAAATCATGGAGCTGGAAAATCTTGAAGAGGCATGTTTTTTTTTAGTTTTTACCATATTTGAAAGAGAATTGGTTAGATTGAGATTCTCGAAGTCAAACTCTGGAATAATTACTGCCTAGAAGAAACTAAAACTTAAGTATATCTGAAATGAGTGTACATACTGTGCTTGATCATGAACTCTTGAACTTGACCACACGGAATGCTTGAAAACAAATAGATCAATAGAAAGTGAAGTGAAGCATGTAAACGATCCAAATATCCACTTGTCACGCAGTTTGCTTTACGTTTCCATTTATTCTTTCTGTCTTACCTTTTCCTTTCCTTTTTTTAATTTTTGAAAGAAATATCTGGTTTGATGCAGAGATGGAGACTACAAGCTGAAGCAAATGACGAGGCTGAAAGACTACTTAGTTCTCAAACTGTAACTATTGAGTGGATTTAATCATGGTTCTGGTTAGAATTCAGCCACCAACCTCCAGTTTGCATAGTGTTGCATTGATATACCTTATGCCTCTACTTGAGAAGATCTGCTCGGTTGAATCATCTAAAAAGCAGGCAGGAAATACGCTTGTGTGAAAGCGCTAACTCATGATCAGAACTACCATTGCACATCAGCAATTAAATCTTGGCATGTGTTTAAATGGAGGACCAGAAGCCAGGTGCTTGGTTGTGCCACAGCCGAAAACTGTTCTGGAACCCATTGAGTAATTAACCTACTTAAGCTACAAAGGTATTTTTATGTGTTGTTAGCATATGGCAATGGAAATCGTAAAGTTGATCACCTCACTTGTGAGTTTTGTAACACAAATGTCTGTACAAATATAGGGACATGCTCTTAGTTTTCCTGCTTGTTACTGTAGATAAATTCTGATCATCTCTGCAGAAAGAAGTTGGAACTATTTCATGTTTCCTTTTGTGGAGCCTGGATTATTTGGTAATGGTCAACAATAAAAAGAATGCTAAGTTGTCTCCACCTGATATCCTGTAGTAGTCCTGTGAGTGGATTTATTATTTTTCCGACTGTATTTGTTTTTAGTCAAAAGTCGGTTGAAGATAAAATAGGTGGCACTTATTTCATGGTTGAATCAACATGGTGACTGCAACCGGTTACCTAATTTAGCAGCAAACACAGTATATGCTAAGTCAATCGGTTAGATCTAATGATTTCTTTTCTTTTTGTCATTTTGTTTTTATTATTGTTTTCTTGTTTCTCTGGGTTTAGGCGTGGCAGTGATTTGAAAGAAGACTAATGCATGTGGCATGGCTTGATTCGCATGCCTCATTATTTCTATTTCTTCTTCTTCTTCTTCTTCTTTTAAGAAAAGAAGAAGACGGAAGGGAGAGGGTGGCGGGGGTTGAAAGGCTGACAGGGACTTACCCTATCGTAGTTTTGGAACAAACAGGGCTCTGGCTTTTACTTTTGAGGGTTGCAAAACCTGCTAAACTAAAGGAGAGCATCTCCAGCTATTTTTGCATGTAAAGGATGGGAATTTTTTACGAGATAAAAAGCAAGACGACACGAGCGGAACCTTGTTGAAGGCCAGAAGAGGTGATTGCCTTTTTTCCTTTTTGCTTTTGTGTAAAGTCAGGGCGGTGAAGCAACATGCAACCCAGTTGAATTCATGACATTGTTAATTATGTCTAAAAGGTACGCGAGTGGCTTGAATGTTGCGATACCCCTTTTAAAAACTATGTTATAAAAAGGTAAATTGGATCTCAAAGCATCTTTTTAGGCCTCTAATGATGCCGATGAAAAGCTAAATCAAATCAATAAAATATCACAATCTCATCACCTACCTTGTAATTCTTTGTTGCCTTAAAGGGACATGTATTTGAGCTCTGGAGGTTTCTCGGAACGATCTAGTGATCCTAATATCGCCAAAAAAAAAAAAATCTATAAAAAAGAAAAAGAAAAGGGAGGCATGCTTTGCAGTTTCGTGTTCTAGGCTTCCACTTACGGATAGAGAGACGAGCATTATCCAAAAGAGAAAAAAATAAAATTAAAAGGATAGGGGGATAAGAATAAGGTTCTCTTTCTTTCGGGCATAGAAACGTATAGCTAGCTATAATGTGGAAAGTGTATTGATTTTTTATTTTTTTTCATATGATTTATCATAATAATAATTCCTCGCAAAATTAATATTTTAAAAATACCCACAAAACTATTTTCGCTCTCATCTCCTCATTGCCAGAGGATGAGAGAGGAAGAAATAGCTTCACATCAAAGTGACTGTTCCGTCTTAACTTGGGCCTCCGTCCCCATGCAACCTCTGCCTCCTTGTCAAGCTGCGTTCCAACGCTTTACAAGATTAGCTGACCAAGGACCTCGCCATCATTCAATATGCCCCCACTTCTCCTATCAAGGCAAAACTGATTGTTTTATGAGCATATAATTAAAGCACTCAGAAAAGTTGCAGAGGCAACAAGACAACAGTTAGAAAAGATAGTTTATGTTAGACGACAACTAACACACTGCAACATTTTCCTGCTGTTTTGTAGCGTTATTTATGTCTTTGTTTATTTGATTGTGGCAGTGAGTAGTGTTTTTTTTTTTTTAATATATTAAAAAAAATATTTTTTATTTTTTAAAATTTATTTTTAAACCAAATACAAACAATATCTTTCTCATGCATAAGCGATTTTAATCTAAAAGTTTTTGTAATAAATATATATTAAAAAGATTTTAATCTCACAGAATTCAACTTTATGTCTTCTCGTATTTTAATTAATTGGATAAATCCAAGTAGCAGCAACAAGTGCCCTGTTTTTCTGTTTCATTCCCCTCGTTCAAGCTCTGTCCCATGACTCCTTCTGGGCTTGAAAAGTAGCTGCAACTTTTCCATCTAAAGCATCCATCTTGATTGGAAAAGAAAAAATAAATAAAGGAGTGAATCAATGCAAACAAACAAATGTTCTTTGCAGACAAAGGCAAGGGTGGTGAACATATATAAAGTCCAAATGACCCTCCGAGGCTTGGCTTTTTTTTTTATATGAAAAATTATATTTTTGAGTAATATAGAAAATAAAATAAAATAAATTTTATTTCTTTTAAATATTTGAATTCAACTTGTTTATTAATTGAATTTAAATTAAACAATTTAATTATAGTAGAGAATTGATTGTAAATAACCTATTAATTAATGTCTTAGGTTATTGAATAATAATTTCTTACATTATAGTCGTGTAGAACTTTCGTGAGAAGAAAAATTTATAATATATCAGTTTTAAATATACCGGAGGCTTGACTTAGAGTAATAAAAGTACCTCTAGACGATCTCATTAATACCATTAAAATCTAAGTAGAATAGGATCCAAGCTAATAAAAATTAAAATAAAAATAAATAAAAAGACTGATCTCCTTGCGAGCCAGCCACCAATAGGATTCATAAACCCCCCCTTTCCACCTAAGCGCGTTGTCATCTAGGGTTTATTTAACAAGCATCCGAAAATGAACATGAAATTATTTCTTATAAAAAAAATACGGGTGGCACTAAAATAAATACAGAACAAGTAGAAGGGTGTTATCGTAAATCCACAAAAATACAACAGATTCTCTGAAACTCTCAAAAAGAATTTCAATACATTCTGCAAGCGAAGATCCTGTAACAGACAAAACTCCCAACTTTATTTATTTATTTTAATTTTAATTGTTTTGGTGGCGTTATTTTCACTTTCCCTTTTTCACTTCCTTCCTTAAAGACCACGCTCTTCAATTCAGTTTTCCCGTGATCACTTCCTCCCTGTATTATATAAGCAGGCGAATCATCCCTCTCCCTCACTCAGAACCCTTCCTGCCCCCCTCCCTCCCGTTTTTTATTACTACCGCTGTTATAATGGCCTGTAATATTCTGGTTACCGGCGGTGCTGGTTACATAGGAAGCCACACGGTGCTGCAACTTTTATTAGGCGGCTACAACACTGTGGTTGTTGATAACCTCGATAACGCCTCTGATATTGCTCTTAAAAGAGTTAAAGAACTCGCCGGTGATTTCGGCAAAAACCTCGTCTTTCACCAGGTTCGTTACTGTGATCTACTGCTCTTATTTTTATTTCTTTTAATTCTTTTTGCTAATGAATTGTTGTTATGGTTTGTTTGATTAATTAACTAATTGCGCGCTTAATTAGGATTGTCTGTGGTATTTTTTGAGTTAATTAGGTTTTGTTAGATTTGATGATTTTGTGGGAAATAAGATAACGGAAGTGGAGACTGTGGGCCAGTGGGCCCACTTATACTTTCATGTACTATAAGACCCGTAACAACAGGGTGCCATAATGTTTTTTTAATGCTATGATTGGTGAATTATGGTGCTGGTTTTTTCAATTTTTATGCTTGAATTTGCAGGTTGATCTCCGGGACAAGCCTGCTCTGGAAAATGTTTTCGCCGAGACAAAGTATGATTACCATTTTGATTTTGAATTTTTTTTTTTGCTGATTTAATTGTTTTTTTCTGTGTATGTTATTGGAATTATACTGAAATGATAATATAGGGCTAGTGAATTGCTAAACAGTGCATGACAGACTAATAAGTGTCACTGAATATTTTGATTAATATGTGTTGTTAGATTAGACTTTACTCTTTTTTTTATTTAAAAAAATTTAATAGCAGCTAACACTGCTATTATAGTTACTCTTGATGTGTTTATAATTTTTGTCCTCTCAATTTGGTTGACTGTTTATATGCTGAAGGTTTGATGCTGTCATTCACTTTGCTGGGCTGAAAGCAGTTGGTGAGAGTATGCAGAAACCATTGCTTTATTTCAACAATAATCTCATTGGAACAATTACTCTGCTAGAAGTTATGGCTGCTCATGGATGCAAGCAGGTAATTTTCTCTAGGTTGCTTTGCAGTTATTTGTGATACCTTATATATCAGTGAAAGCATGCTTGAATAATCTTTGGTTTTATTTGCTATGTTTTCAGTTGGTGTTTTCATCTTCAGCTACTGTTTATGGTTGGCCGAAGGAGGTTCCATGTACAGAAGAGTTCCCTTTGTCTGCTGCAAACCCATATGGAAGAACCAAGGTTTGCTTCTAATTTTCATTAAATGCATCCAGGCTGTTGATCTCTTAGACTCTTACTGAAGTTTGTTGCCTTGTGGTCTTCAAGATTTCAGCATAGAAAATATTTATTAGGACATAGTTTTCATCTGACTAGTTTGATCTTTCAGCTTTTCATTGAAGAGATCTGCCGCGATATCTACAGTTCAGATTCTGAATGGAAGATCATATTACTCAGATACTTTAATCCAGTTGGTGCACATCCGAGTGGCTATATTGGTGAGGATCCTCGTGGAATTCCAAACAATCTCATGCCCTATGTGCAGCAAGTTGCTGTTGGCAGGAGGCCTCATCTAACAGTTTTTGGAACTGATTATCCAACTAAAGACGGTACCGGGGTATGTTTTCATTGTCAGCATTCTACCTTTGTTACCTTTTACACATATGTGCATGGCTGTTTTTGTGTTTGAACCACAAATGGGCCTGATAACAGTGTTTCTATAATTCTCTAGTTGAAAGCATGCATTCTTTTCTTAAGTTATATGGTCAGTTTATACCGTCAGGTTATAAATATCTCAACTGGCCAGGCACAGTTGATGCTAAGAAACCTTCAAAATGTGTGTCAATAATCAGGTTAAGGAGCGCTAAAAAGTATTTGAAAATGGGATGATCTTTTCTTTAGTGAAATACGCATACATGGTTGTGTTCATCTTAATGCTTTGTGTAACTAGGAACTTCGTATAAGGGCTGATTTTCTTTCCGGTAGTCAGGCTTCCTCACAATAATATGAGTTTTGTTATCTGTATTTTCCACTTTGCTTGATGGACCTAGAGTTGTTGGTTTGTGGAATCTCTCTTCTGTGGTTGAAGACTATCAAAGGGTGTTTATGAACTTGATCTCTGTTTTGGTACCAGGCTTAGGAATCCATCTGTTGTTAACTCTTTTCCTTTTACTCAAACCTCTTGACGGCTTTTATGTCTTCCAGGTACGTGATTACATTCATGTTGTCGATTTAGCAGATGGGCACATTGCTGCATTGCGTAAGCTCTCTGAAGCTAATATAGGTATGAACTTATGCGCAATTCCTTTATGGCAACCCAATTTTTTTCTTCTATATAATTTGCAGGTTCACAATTTGGGAACTCTTAATGGTTGACAAGTCGAACTGATTATTTTTATTGCTTTTAGTATATGTCATGAAATCTGATAAAATTGAACCCGGTTGATGCCTCTCATAGGTTGTGAAGTGTACAACTTGGGAACAGGGAAAGGTACATCAGTTCTGGAGATGGTCGCAGCATTTGAAAAGGCATCTGGAAAGGTACTGGATTTTTTAAATGTTTTTATACCTTCTTAAAGTTTCAGCAGTACTTTTCACTACTGGGAAATTGTAACCCTGCCATAGAGTTGTCGATTCTGTTGTTGCATTGAGATATTTCTTGAATACAATATGCTTCTTATATAGTGATCACGTAATGTGGTTTTTGGTTTCCCTTGATGAATCCATTCACCTATAGTTTGTGGGTGCCTGGAATGTGGCTCTGTTTAGAGCTTTGTAAAAATCACAAGGAAGAGACTTATGTTTCCATGTTAGACTACATAGATAATTATTGAAGGATAACATGAATCAATTTTGACCGGAGCCTAAGACAATTTGTGTCACCGTATCACCGCTAAAGCTCCTGTTTTTAATGAATCCAGTTGCAGATCCTTGTGTCAAAATTAATCATCATATAGGTAATGAATTTTTTTTTCCTCTCTGGATAGGTGAACTGGAAATAGATTAATCCATGTTTTGCCAAAAAGAAATATCTGTACTTATTTTTCCTGAGAGTCCCATCTTCGTGTGCCAGAAAATTCCTCTTGTAATGGCTGATCGGCGACCTGGTGATGCTGAAACTGTGTATGCAGCAACAGAGAAGGCAGAGCGTGAATTGAGTTGGAAGTAAGTGTGAAGAACCAAACAATTATCTATCTCAATGCAGTTAGTAGTTTAAATAAATTAATTGATGAGATGAAATTCTGAAAATCAAGTATGAGCACTATATCTGGATAATAAAGCTGGTCGGGGCTTTGGCATAGTTATCATATGTAGATTTTGTAAAATTTCCTTTATTTTCCTCGTTAAATTTTTTAATTTTCTTGTAGGGCAAACTATGGCGTTGATGAGATGTGTAGGGATCAATGGAAATGGGCCAGCAAGAACCCTTACGGCTATGGATCTCCTGACGGAACAAACTGAAAGTTCATATATCCATTGTCTCTATTATAGACTAATTATTGTCTCGTGTTCTGTAAAGGCATCCTCCAGTCCAGAGCATTAGGTTATCTAAGTTTTACCGTTAGAGTTTTCAGCTGATAAACAGGCTGAAATTACCATCCTAGAATAAGCTGCCATGGGTTTCTTCTGTTTAAAGGTTCAATTTATTGTCCCTATTGCGGAACACTTTTACCCGTATGGCATTTTACTTTTGCAAAATCTTCAAGATGGAGTGTCAATATTCACTGGTTCTAACGATGAAGCCTTCCACTTAGCCGCTGTCCCTTGTTCTCAGTTTCTTAGTCCATTTAGCACGTGGGTTGATGATTCTTTGATCTTCTTTTCCGTGACAGTAGATTTGCTTAACATTACTCTAGGTGGTTCAGCACAAGACACCATCGAATATAGAACTTCTGTTCATGAAAAAAAATAAATGCACTGCAGGCCCAAGAGTGGTGACCTCTGTTTTTTTCTTTTTACATGACCTTCACTTATTTTAACACCCTTTATTTATATTATTTCAGTCCATGTATACTCGAAACATTAAATTAAATTAAAAAATTTGAAAAACCTAGTTTTTCCAAGTAAATTACTGTTCATCAAGGCTCGCTGCACTATTCTTAATTCTTGCTGTATTATCACGACAAAACTGCTACTTAGCATTTAAACCTTCAGACTATAGGTTAATTTGACCATTTTATTTTTTTCATAATAAAATTACTAATTCAACTATAGAATAAAATAATATAATGCCTAATACTCAGTTTTTTTTTTTTACTTTTTATTTGTTTTAAACAGTGTAATTACTTTAATGTCTTTAAAGACAAAGCCAACATAACTCTCTCATAAAGTTTTTTTTTATCATTTTACATTGATTTTATTGTAAATTCTAAGGCTGCTTATGGGCATTATTGTAAATAATATTAAGTAAATATAATTTTTTTAAAAAGTTGATGGGCGTGCATAGCACACACCAACGTGTGTACAACCCTCATGCCATTCAGGTGGCGCATGCGAGGTTGTTTCCTAGCATATGAAGCCCCCACACCTTTTAAGATAACGTTCGAAAGGTCTCAGCGCTCCCGGCACAATGGGACGGTGTGTGCCCCCTAACACGTATCGAGTTTGGTGTTGACAATGTTTTTTACTTTTCTCTCTCTCCACACCTTGAATTCCGCTTCATCCCCTTCAAGAAATCATACCAACCCCTGCAATTTATTTCCCCTTACATATTTGGTCCCTATCCTTTTGATTATTTTTTAATTTTGAATAAGCCATGAAATTGCAAGTGTTTTTCAATTTCACCCCTTTTTAATTTTTTATAATATTTTAAATTCAATCCTTATTCTTTTGATTATCATTTTTTTATTTTTAATAAGATATAAAATAACAATTTTTTTTTCCAATTTCACCCATTTTTTTAATTTGGTCCTTATTTTTTTATTGCTATTTATTTTTTATGGGATCATTTTTTAGGGTTTGTTTTTTTACAATCTCATCCTTCATGGGTTTTTTTCCTATTAAATTTGATCCCCGCTCTTTTTATTGCTATCTTTTTTCCTTTGACAAGCTTTTTAAATTGATATTTTTTCTTGATTTTATCCTTCAAAATTCTATTGGTTGGGAATTAAGCTTCTTCATTGAACCCGATTTAAGGATTTCACGAGTTGTGAGTTTTATAAATTAGACTAGGTTTATGAGGTTTTTCCGCCCCCCTCCCCTTTTTTAAAGCTAACGTTTTTTTTTTTACTATTTTTTTAGAGTCTTGCTTTATTATTTTTTACGATTTGACTTATATAAGATTAGTCTCAGACTCATGATGAATAGTCACCGATTTAAGAGATTAATATTTGTTGACTTTTTTCTTTAAAAAATTGATTAATTTCAATTTCATCCTTTAAAGGATATTAGTTTATTGTCATGCAATATGTTTTTTTGTTCTAAAGTCACTTGAATGGATGTTTAAGCATGATTCTTTTAGAGTAACACAAAACATTCACCCCTCTAGTGTGTAACATCATTGGATTGTGGTTAACGAACCTTTTATAACAAATAATTTGAAGGTTTGTAACTACTAGGAAGTAAATTATAAATCCATTATTAGTTATTATAGGGAAGTGCTACTTAGTCTATTCTGGATATCCAAAAGAGTATAGATTTTTAAGGCTATATAAAGATGAGAGATATTACTTACCAGACTTTTATCGACAAGGACAATCACGAAGTCAAGAAAAAGTGCTCAATTGTGTACACTTTTATGTGATAGAACATATATTTGGAGTGCAGGAAAAATTAAAGATGAAAAATTTTACAAAATACGTTTGTGTTTCCTTATAAAACACAAGTTTAGATTGCAGTGGTATCAATGATAATACATAACTATATTATAATGAAGTCACAGAAAGATGTGACATTCATAGAATTTGGTCGCCATCCCATTTTTATTCCTGATGATTTTTTAATCGATATGGTTCATTGTTTGGAAAGCCATGGAAACCAAAGGCATTCTTGAATGAATTATGTTTATGATGAGATTGCAACAAGTTTAATAAAACAATAAAAGTGGGATTGTAATTCGCATTATTGTATTTATAATATATTAATAATCCAGTACATATTAATATAACTGCAAACTAAGAAATTAATACATGTTCTTTTTAGTCATTTTATTAGCAAAATCAATTTCAACATAGTTTTAACCAAACACCTTTGATATGCTTTTTATTCAACAACAATTTTATTATTCAACAACAATTTTAACCACACATTTGATTATTTGCTACAAAAGATTCATTAACCACAATCCAATGATATTACACACCATGGGCATGAATGTTTGGTGTTACTCCAAAAGAATCATGCTTAAACATCCATTTAAGTGATTTTAGAACAAAAAAATATTGCATGACCGAATATGATTGAATCAATTTACAAATTGAAATCATTTGGTAACATTAATTGGTCCAAACTCATATAAATTAAAGCTTTACAAAATGAGAGAATGACGCAATGTGTTTGTGGAGCAATAGAAAGACAAAGTTTAGCATATCCTCAACTCAAACAGACTTAAATATTTAAGATCTTATTTATTGTTAAATCAAACAATAAGAACCCAAGCCATTAGTTATTTGCAAGGAATCATAGTTAAAAAAATTTGCCTCAAACCTTAAAATCTAAAGTAAATGAATCAAGCAAAAAAAAAAAAAAAAAAACCAATTTTTAAATTAATTAATTTTTAACTATAACTTAACGATCTTTGAAGCTAAGAAATAAATTATGTTGGGAAAACTAGGAACAACCAGAAACTAATTTTGCAAAATCACAATTCACAAGTCTCAATCCCTTTCCCTCTTTGTGCAATCAAAATTAGGATCAAACAATCAACAAAGTAATGCAAACAATCACGCAAAACAACACCAAGATTTTTATATGGTAAACCTGATGTGGAAAAAATCCACGGGACTATAGTCCACCTAAAAACTTCCACTATCAACAAATAGTGGGTTCACAATTGTTCTTCCTTAGATTTAACAAAGGGCTATAACATACATATCATCAAGAACAATCTATTCTTGGAATACAACAGGATTAAAGGAGAAGTATTTGAGAAAAACTCACAATACTGACAGCCCCGGTTTTTGATAAAATGACCAGCTTATACACCACTAATCTTCGATCCAACCGTTCAGAATGAAGATTAACGTGTATAACAGCTGCTGTCAAAATCTCAGCCCGATCCAACGGTTAACGAGCTGGAAAACAAAGAATAAAGATAGACGGTTCAGTTGCCTCAACTTCCTTTCTTTCTCCCATGCTCTCTGTTATGTTTTCTCTAATTAATTAACTGCAGCCGCTACAGTAAACATTATGTTTTTAATTTCAAGAGACAGTCATGCTGTCTCTTGACAATTAACATGGTGATCCCCTCATTACATGGTGCAGGATCACACACAACAAATTACTAGTTTATTAACACCTTCTCTATTATTTCTATGTAATGTTTGGGCTAGTCTTCATCCTTTTGTATAAAAACAAACAACAGGGAGCTGGTTTTGCTTTTTCCATAATAGAAAATAAAAATTTAAAGATTAAATGGAAAAAGAACTAACACACGTGATGATGTGAGAAATACCAAAAAAATATAACAGATCTTTATCTTTGATTTTTAAGACATGGAAGAAAAAGGAGGTTGTTTTAGAGAGAAAAAAACATCTGAAAAAAAACAATGTGCTAAATAACCTCATCATGTTTACTTACCAAGATATGTAAGAATATTGCCAATCGAGAGAAAAAAGGATGAGGTAACTTGAGAAATGAAAACAAATCTAATGAGAAAATGAGGGTTATTTTGGTTTGATTATTTTTAATGGTTGTTTCTCTTTTCTTTTTTGTTTTATTGGTGAAAGCTTCACACAAACATACAAACTGAGATTTAACCTCAGTAAAACATTTTCACCCCGCTTCATATTAAACTGAGGTTAAACCTCAGTTTTGGGTGGAACTTAACTTTCAAACCATAGTATTTTTTTTTATGTAACCAAACATGTATAATTTGTGGTTAGGAGTAAAAACAATAGCTACTACACTCTTCAACACCCTCTTAATAATTTTACTAGCAACATCATAGTTTTAACCAAACATTTTTGATATGATTTTTATTCAAAAACAATTTCAACCATAGTTTTAATTAAACACATATTATAATCAAATCAATCACAACTAAAAATGATTTTTCTAAATTTGTTTTTTTCAAATCACAATCACAAAAGCTACCGCAATATTAAAAACTCTCTAAATTGATTTCTAGTCTCTGGCTATTGAATCATGGTTTGCCTCCCTAGTTTGGGCTATATTGGCTATTTTTTAAAGTGGACCTTGTTTTTTGAACAGATATAGTTAAAAGGCAATACTTTTTTTTTCTTTTTTCTTTTCCTGGAAAGGAGGTACAATAGTTGTTAATGTTAATGATATAGAGGGACAAATAGCAATGTATGTGTAGGCACAACCACACATGGCAATGGTAACTACAATAGCTCTTTGCTAATTTCATTGTATGTCCTCTAATACTAGTATAAATTTTAAGGTATTAGTAACGTCTTTGTGATCTTATTTTTATAACCATTAGGTGTGATCTTATAACATACAAAAAATAACTTGGTTTTAGCCTAATATGAGTAAAAACAAATTAGAAGATAAAAATATTTAATGACTTTGTTTTGTTTGACGTAAAACTATGATGGGACCATGTGAAATTCTTTGGCAATGTTATTAAAAATGACCTAGCGTGTCAAACTTTAAACCTACATGATCTAATTGTTTGCATAGGCTGAATATCAAATTAATCGTGTGGGAGCTGTAGACTCCAAGTTGATTCTGTAGGCAATCTGGATGACTAATAAAAATATGGGTCAACTTTTTAAAAATTAGTATGACATTTTATTGTTTTATTTTGGAGTAGAGACATAACCAATCACCCCTAGTCAACCCAAGTTTAATGCAAAAATTACGACACAGGTCATAGGCATAATTGCAATGGGCTAAATTTGTCGATAAACTATCTTTTTAGTTAACACGTCCTTAATCTCTTCTCAGTTGGGCCTGGGTTAGAAGAAACTCAAGCCTAAATTTAAGAGTTTTGGATAGTTAGGGATAAAGGTGAAAGAAAAAATAGAGGCGGGTAAAAAAACTGAAAAACCAATTAAACTGAGAAAACAAAAAAAAATCAAAAAAATCAATTCGTTAAAAAAAAACAGATTAAACCGAATAAAATTTTATAAGCCTGAAACCGAAAAAACCAAATCAAACCCCAACAAAAAAACTGAAAAAAGCGAGACAAACCGGAAAAAACAGAGTCAAAACTTAGCCAAACCGAAAAAACTGAGTCTAACCGGAAAAAACCGAGTCAAACCGGTTTGAACCGGTTTTTGTCTTAAAAAACCGAACTAAACCGAAACTGATCGGTTTGAACTGGTTTTGGTTTTTTTTAAATTTTGGTTTGATTACTTTTTTTTATAAAAACCGAACCGAACCGGAAATGATCACCTCTAAGAAAAAGACGTAGACTCAAGTGGGATGAAATTTAGGTGGAAACAAACCATTGACACCAATCTTGGATGGAAAAAATATGGAAAGAGCAAATTGAAAAAAAGAGAGAAGAAATTGGCACCGTGGACTGCTAATAGGTCTGCATCTGAAACAATGGATTGCCTACCCCAATTAGTTTTTGTTCATCATGTACTGTGTTCTCAAATCAAGATCATACTTGGGAAAGTACAATTGACGGCTTGCAATTAACGGTGCAGTGCTGATCTCATGTTCTTAAAATTCATTCAATCGTTTCAAAAATCTAACATGATCGCACCCATGAACTGTCAACAACGAAAAGTTGATAAAAGTATTTGCCTTTCAATTCTCTTTTGAAAATTTGCCAGGGAATGCTTTTTTGAGCCGTTGGCGTTTGAGAAGGTTGAAATTGCCTATCTTCAGAAGATGGTGGACCCGTTTTCTCTTTAAAAAAACGGTTCGAATTTAGAGAGAAACGGCTCTTTTGGAGTCACATTAATGTATTTTTAGCAGTTGGGTAAAAGTTAATTTTTCAAAATATTTTTTATTTAAAAATATATTAATTCTTTTTAAAACATAATTAAATCACAATCATAAACGCGTCCGTAGTGAGTATAATCTGCAGGGCGGCATTTTTTTATAATAAAGATAGTTTAAATCAGGTCTTTTTTCCGGTGACTTAACACTGATTTTACTCCGACTCCAACTTAATTTCGTAGATAATTATGTAAAATAAATAAATGATGCTTAAAGCTAAGCTTTGTCCCCTAAACTCCTTAATTTAATTTAATTTAATTTCTCCTTCTTCTTATTAACTCGACTGAGTTATCGATACTACGTGCAATATATCATCTCCACTAATGGATATTATTTATGTAGAACCAAAAAATAAAAAAAGAAACAATTACTTTTGATAGTAATTAAATTCCAATATCAGATAAATTATTCATCGCATTACACTTGCTTCGCTAGTAAATTAAAATTATTTGAATTTGAATTCGAATTTCATAAGAGATTATGATTTTTTTTTTAAATCATCGATGAGGTATTTAATCAGGAAAGATTTAAAGCGAAATCCGAAGCAAACATCTTTCAACTCCCTGAAACGATTTTGTTGCTGTATTTATTGTTATTATTATAACTATTCATGAATTAAAAAAAAAGGGAGCCTCTTGTGAGTCCGAAACAAAATATATGTGACCATTAAATTAATGAAATTAAAATAAAGGCCTGAAATTGAGTAAATAGATATTATTTTTTAAAATATTATTTATTTAAAGATATGATAAAATAATTTTTTTTTAAATTTTTTTTTAATATTAACTTATAGAATAATAAAAAAATTAATTTAAAATTAAAAAATATTATTAAAATATAATATTTAACTGTGAATAAAACAAGTGATATAAAAATTCAGTGTAGATTGTATAATATATATAGTTAGTTTGATATTATAGTAACAATTGTTATTTAAAATGTTTTTTTATATGAAAGTATATTGAAATAATATATTTTTTATTTTTTTTAAATTTATTTTTGTTTTAAAATAATAAAATAAACATTTAAAAAATTTAAATTTTTTCAAAGCAACAGAAAACGTTGTAAAATATATTTTTAACTGGAATCTAGCACGGCAGCAGCAACCTCACTAGTTCTCAAAGTGTCTTTCCATTTGAAAAGCCATTAAATAAATCGTTTCTCCTCCTCTTCTTCTCTACCATCCCAACACACAAAAAAAGATAAACTTCAAACTTCAAACTTCAAACTTCGATCTCAAGCTCAGATCCCATCCTCTCTCAAACGCCACCTTTTCCTCCAGATCCAGCCTCGATCTACCAAATCACCGTCACCGATCTCCGTCTCTACTTCATTGATGGAGAACTTGATTACTTTAGTAAATAAAATTCAAAGAGCTTGCACTGCTCTTGGTGATCATGGTGAAGCTAGTGCATTACCTACTCTGTGGGACTCCTTACCCTCCATCGCCGTCGTCGGTGGCCAGGTTTTCCTCCAGATCTACCTCTCTCACTTTCAGCTAATCAAATTTTTGTGACCTAGATGTTTGTTGGCTGATAGCTTTTCGTTTCTGTTTTGTAGAGTTCGGGGAAGTCATCGGTGTTGGAGAGTGTAGTAGGGAAGGATTTCTTGCCTCGTGGATCCGGTAATTAGCTTACAATTCTGTACCTTGACTTAATTACCGAATTATTTAGGGTTTTTCTGCAATTGGAGTGTGAGAGTGATGTGATTGTTTGTCCCTATAGGTATCGTTACGCGGCGGCCACTTGTGTTGCAGCTTCATAAGATCGATGAAGGAAGTAGAGAATATGCCGAGTTCCTTCATCTCCCAAGGAAAAGATTTACTGATTTTGGTACATTTCTTTATCTATGCTGTGTTGTTTATGTATAATTAGTATTAGGATTTTTTTTTTGAAGAGTTTGTGTTTGTTTCTGTTGTTATCGTGTCTGTGTTGATTGGATCGTAATTGTTGAATTTTGGTTGTTAATGGTGCTTTTATGTGTGCAGCTGCTGTGAGGAGGGAGATTCAAGATGAGACTGATAGAGAGACTGGTCGATCAAAGCAAATTTCAAGTGTTCCAATTCATCTTAGTATTTACTCTCCTAATGGTAAGTCTGGTTTCACTTTGAAATATCCTTATCTAGCTCCTGCTTTGGTTTTGTATCTCCCGTATGGAAACAAGATTATGTTTCAGATGCCTTTTATATTTGCGTTTAGCCACATTTTACAATCATTTAAGTTTTTTCTTCCTTTTCATTATTTCTGAATTTGCTTGACTTTTTTTTGGATTTTGGCAGTTGTCAACTTGACATTGGTTGATCTTCCTGGGCTTACTAAAGTAGCAGTTGGTAAGTGCATTTGTGCTTCTATCTTGCGTGTTGGTTACCCGGGGACCTTCTTCTTTACTATTCTTTTCATTGCTGAGAAGAAGAAGGAAAATAAACGCAACAGGGACTTGCAACCTTTGAACTTCAATATTTTTGTTCATATCAACTCAATTTTCACTTAACAGTTTGACCATTTTAAGATTTTCCTGAGAATCAGCTAGCATAAAGTAAAAAAGTATCCTCCTTTATTTGCCGCTGTTTTTATAGATCATTATGAGGTTATATTCTGAACAGTTTATGAATATCCAATATCTATTTTGAAATGCAGAGGGTCAACCAGACAGTATTGTGCAAGATATTGAAAACATGGTTCGCGCTTATATCGAGAAGGTAATGCACATTTCATTACTCAAACTGTTTGCATCCTATGAGAATAGTTGTGTAAATTGGATATTTTCACTTCTATAGATGCTAACTCTTTTGTCAAAATATTTCTCAGCTTAGCCGGCAAATAATTCTTGGAAAATTTCCAGGACCATGTTTTAAATTCTGCCATTTTCTATGCTATTTTATTCTTTTGTGTTCTGATATGATGAAACTTAGCATAGTCACGCTATTTTGTTTGCTCAAATTTAATGCAGCCCAACTGTATAATTTTAGCAATTTCACCCGCCAATCAAGATCTTGCTACCTCTGATGCTATTAAAATCTCTCGTGAAGTGGACCCTACAGGTAATCTTGTGCAATATTTGTACTTTGACATCAAAACATCAAAATCTATGTTATATCATTGCTTGCACAAACATTTAGTCCATATAACTCCTTGGATGTTCTGGTTCTTATATTTTTTGTTTTTCAGGAGAGAGGACCTTAGGAGTCTTGACAAAGATCGATCTTATGGATAAGGGTACTGATGCAGTTGATGTAAGTTGGATTAGTGTTTTTTTTTTGTATAGCATTCAAGAGATAAAATGATGCTCCTTATATGCAACCTGGCATGTTTGTAAGTATAAAAATTCATGCTCCTATAGATGCTGACAGTGTTCACTAGAATTTGGCTAGAAAATGTTTGTCAGTACATTTTACACAAGTAACAAGTGATCTCGTGTTCAAGAACGTTAATTCATTTGATGAACACTCTCCTCTCAACACCTACTTCTCGTTGTTTCCTGGAAATTTTAATTCCTAATCAAGCAATTTCTCTCAGTGGATGACATGCTATCTTATTTGGATGGTCTGATTTTGTATGCTTTTTGGTGGGTTGTAGCTTGATAAACTTGGAGATTCATGGTCACATTTTACTTGGGGGTTTATAAAGGGAATTGCGGCTGAAAAGGTTCTTTTTTGGGTGTGTTGTAGTGGCAGGAAATTAGGATATAGGCTTCAGGTTTTCTGGGGCAGCTAACTATCAGATTTGAAGTTGGATTTCATGGTTCATTCAATGGAAGTAAGGATTAGGTTTGGATGGTTTAATTGACGGCAGCGGCCTGTACTGTGAGCTTAACCTGGCTTTCTGTAGCTGCTGTTCTTGGAGAATGAAGAAAGATAATAGATATGGTTGCCTTCAACTAACTAATGCTCTAATCCATCATCGGACGTTTAAGAAACTAGATTACATATATATTATCAGAAAAAAACCTTGACTTTGTAAAAATAATCTTGAGACTTAGAAATCTTAAAAAGAAAAAAACTAATCTTATTCTAAACTACCTGGCTATAAAACTGGGTAAGCATTTGGTCATTAAGGATTACACAGGTGTCCTGCATAACAGAAGCCTTAAGTTCCCATCATTGAAAAGTTGAAAATAGTCAAAATCTCTTATACTTGGCTGTGTAATCCTCAAATTCCCTGCTTCATGTTGCTTTCTACATGTTTTGCAATTTTGATGCATGTTTCTTTTTCTATTAGAGATGTTACAGGCCTTCAGCATCATGACAATCATGAGTTACTGTTTTGCTTTTGTAGATGTTGGAAGGAAAATCTTACCGCTTAAAATTTCCCTGGGTCGGTGTGGTGAACCGCTCACAAGCAGATATTAACAAGAATGTGGACATGATTGCTGCTCGGCGTAGAGAACGCGAGTATTTTTCCAGCACCCCAGAATACAAGCACCTTGCCCACAGAATGGGTTCAGAGCATCTAGCAAAGATGCTGTCAAAGGTGAGTGATGAGCTTTCTGTTCTTTCCCTTTTACTTCATATGTGTCCAAGTTCCATATATTTTGAAAGACTTTCAACTGTTATTGTAATAACCCAATTATTAATGGTTAATACTGCAGCATTTGGAAGTTGTAATCAAGTCCAAAATTCCAGGCATTCAGTCCCTTGTCAACAAAACAATTTCTGAACTTGAATCGGAATTGAGTCGTCTTGGAAAGCCTATTGCTGCAGATGCTGGAGTAAGTGTGCTTTTAACTTGGACATATTTTAACAACCTTTAGGTATCTTAAGGAATCTCCCTCCTTCTCCCCCTTCTGTGCATGTATGTGAATCACTAATTATCATTGCTTAACTTGCAGGGAAAGATGTACTCAATCATGGAGATTTGCCGCCTTTTTGATCAAATATACAAAGAGCATCTTGATGGCGTGTATGTACTGTGCTTTGTTTGTTTCCTTGCGACTGACCAGCTTGATTTGGTGGTGCATTTCGATATCTTATCAATTTATCTTTGCAAGCAATTTGATTTGATTTATTCACTGTTGTTTGCAGCCGACCTGGTGGTGATAAAATTTACAATGTTTTCGATAACCAGCTTCCTGCTGCTCTAAAAAGGTTACAGTTTGACAAGCAACTTTCAATGGAAAATATTCGGAAATTGATCACTGAAGCTGATGGATATCAGCCTCACTTGATAGCTCCTGAACAAGGATATCGTCGTCTCATTGAATCTTCTGTAGTTACTATCCGAGGTCCTGCTGAGGCAGCTGTTGATGCGGTATGCATGATATTTAAAAACTATTGGACTTTCCTTGGCATGATTGGAAAGTTAAATTTCTTCTGCTGCTTCCTACTTCATGTGGCTTTAGTTGAGTTGATGTTGCACAGACTTTGCTGCCATATGTTTCCCCAAAACTTAACTGTGCAGAATCTCTTAATATGAGATTATTGTGGGTGAAAAAGTTTGAAGTACCTTTAGGTATCATACTCAACTGTATCTTGGATATAGCCAACGCAAATGATCTAAATATCTGTTTCAGAACCTGTTTTGTAAGCTGATTTTGTTTGGCCCTAGGAATTAGTTCATGCGCAAAATAGGGATTCCAATCTCCAGAAAACACTTTCCTCCATAATATGCTGCTGGTCAGCCAGGCCCTATGTTCACTATAACAGGCCTGGACTGGCTTGTTTTACCAGGCTGGGATGCAAAAAGTAAGGAGGGGCAAGGGGAGGGGGATGTGGTTCTCCCTATGAAATCAGGGGGCAGAGACAAAATTTGAGAGGGAGGCTGGCTGCACACGGCTTCCAATCAGGGCAGGCCCTCTCTTCTTAGAGAAAGGATGGGAAGAGGGTCCCATGTGATTTCTGGAGGGAAAAATTCTAAATGGAGAAAGCAAGGATTTCTCTCTGCAGGAGTGACTGATTTTTCTTTTTCATTTTCCTCTTTCATTTGCAGTTTCTGAATCTTGGTGGATTGCATGTTTTTCAATTAGCTGATGCTTGTTTGTTTATAATCCAGGTTCATGGCCTTCTGAAGGATTTAGTTCACAAGGCTATCAGTGAGACTATAGTAAGTTTGTATCATTTCCAAGTCTAATTGCTTCTACAAAATCCTTGTTCTTGTTGCATTTTGTTAGCAAGTTTTAAAGAGGTTCTTAATATGTCGTATGCACGTGAGCAAGGGGCTTACATTCCCTGAATTGAATTTCGTAAAGTTCCTGCATGCTTATGTACACTGGCAGTTTCCCCTTTTCTTTTAAATGCTTGTGTGTGTAAGGCTAAATACATTGCAGCACACTAGAAGTTGCATTACCTTTTGGTAGTTGTATTAAGTGTTGTGTAGTCAGTGAAATAAGGCATCACTCTCTAGGAAAATAGAAATGAATACATCTTCAAACTCAGTTTGTCATGTATGAGAATTTGTTACCTAGGAGTATTTGAAAAGGTGGGAAAAAGGGATGAAAAGGCTTGAGAACCTGACATGGCACTTTACAAGTAATAAGCAAAATATTGACTGATGCCTTTGAATGTATGGTGGAAAGTGCCTGCTTCTCTCAGCTTGCAACATGTAATGGACCTCCAGCAAAAATTCTTGTTTTACCATTTTCCATCAATCGGAAACATCTATTTTTATTTTTTTTTATTATTGTGGATGTGTTCTAATAATAAGATTTCAAGAATCATTCTCCACCTTATTTTTTGTAGGCATTTGATTTCAAGATATTCAATAAGTTGAAAACTTATGCTGCTAAAAGAAGATCGAGTCAAACTCACTCGTCTTCTAGTGTTTTATCCATTTTTTCCTGAGTATTTGATTACCTCAGATGCTGTAGCCTGGTTTTGCACTATATGTCATGGGTCCCCATTGGGCTGTTGGATAATGTTGCTTTTGATGATTCTCAGGAGTTGAAGCAGTATCCTGCTCTTAGAGTAGAGGTCAGTAATGCTGCTATTGAGTCACTTGATAGAATGAAGGATACAAGCAAGAAAGCCACGCTTCAGCTAGTCGACATGGAGTGTAGCTACCTGACAGTGGACTTTTTCCGGAAACTTCCTCAGGATGTTGACAAGGGTGGCAACCCTACCCATTCTATATTTGATAGATATAATGACTCGTATCTTAGACGAATTGGTAAGTTTAATATGGTATCATTTCTGAATTAAAAATAAGGTGGGTTATGGTATCATTTCTGCTTGATTCACTAGTCACTATTGCTGATCTTAAGAGTTCTCGTTGGAATATGCGAACAGGATCTACTGTTTTGTCTTATGTCAATATGGTCTGTGCAAGTCTACGTAACTCCATTCCAAAGTCCATTGTTTATTGTCAAGTGCGTGAGGCCAAGCGAAGCCTGCTTGACCATTTCTTCACCGAGTTGGGAAAACTGGAGGTAGGAATGAAAATCTTTAATTGTTATCTATGTTTATTCCTGGTCAAATTTGATGCTGTTGCTGATATCAGATGATGAATGCAATTGACTTGTGAATTGATCTTTGCAGCAAAAGCAATTGTCATCGTTACTGAATGAGGATCCTGCAGTCATGGAGCGCCGTGCTGCCATTGCAAAGAGACTTGAGTTGTACAGGAGTGCACAAGCAGAAATTGATGCAGTTGCTTGGTCTAAGTAGATCAGCAGCATTTGACTCATCCATCTGTTTTGTACGAGAATTTGGCTTTATGGCTGTGTCATTCTTTCATTTATGGCTTGTGTTTTGGGAAGATGGGGAGCAATATTTTGTTGTATTTCTACACGCTATAGAAGTAACAAAAAGTTCATTTGTCTTCATAGGAGAATATTTGTTGCTTTTGCCGTAACCATTTATCACTATGGATTGAGTATATTTTTACAAGTTTCGTAAAATTGGACATGATTAGTGCAAAATTGATAAATTCAGTCAAAATTATGCAAAATTATGATTGAGTTTGTAGGAAGAATAAATGCTTCTAAGATTAGTTTTTCTTTTTCAACTCTAGCTCGTTCCTCTTGACATCAATTTTGGGGTCACGCAGTTTCCAGGGTAGTGTTTCTATCACAAAAGACCAGGTATGAATGATTTATGAATGTCGTACGGAACTTGGGTTGCTTTTATAAAAGATGCTATGTTCTGTTGTTGCCCTCACCTTAAGCATCTCCCTGTTTTCTTTTCGGTTTGTTCTTAAATGCCTTCTGCACAAACAGGTTGAGAGATTTCACTGATGCTAGAATTATATGTTGTTTTCCCTATCGTTAATATACATAATGAGCATGGATACACAAATTCCCTACATGTTGATTTCATTGATTATGGAAGGAGGGGAAATTTTCTCGCTCTGACTGTGATGTTTTTTAGCGACCAAAATCCTCGAGTTTGAGGTGGATAAAATGAGAAAAATGAAGATATGTTCATAAGCTCATGTTTGGTGGTCAAATTGTGCCTTAAACCATCCAAAAAAGTACCGACACCATTAGATTAGAAGAGTTTTGAGTCAAATATTGTTGATACAATTGGTTTTAGTGTTGGTATTGCTAGCTGTATTAATTATTCTCAAAATTTCAAGAACTACTAATGGCATCATTCCTCCGTGCTATTGGCAGGAACTTGTGATCTTAGTTTCAAACATGGGAGATTGAGGGGGTCATAGCCTCCAAGAGGTTTGGGTGTTAGCGTTCTTATTTAACTTTATATTTTCTTAAAAGAAAAGGATAAGAAAAGAAACATAAAGAAAAACTCATTTTAGAATTCAATTAAATAAATTATTAAATGGATATAAATTACAATGAAAAGAGAAAAAGAAAAAAAAAGAAACTTTAAAAGCACATTAAAATTTTAATTATGGCATCACTAGTACTAATAAAAAGCTCTCAACAAAATGAATACAACAACACTAAAAAAATTTATTAACAGTGACCGGAGTTGACCATACACGTTAACTAAAAGCAAATAAGCTAAATAAAGAGTGTGACTCACTTCAATAACTATTAGTGACTTTTCTTAACGTAATTGAATTCATATCATTTGGATGGAAAATGCGACTCACTCTAGTCACCGTTGGAGATCATTCTTGATGTCTTTAAATTTATCTCGCCAAGATTTTTTTCAATGATACCATTAATGTCTTAATATAAGTTTCGTTGTGCCTTCAAGATCTTTTTTTTTATAATTTTTTTTCTCCTCATTGTAATTGTTCACTTGCTTTTGGATGAAAGTGCAACTCACTCTAGTCATCTTTGTTAACTTTCTTTGTTATTATTGAATTTATCTCGTTAAGATTTTTCTAATAATATTAATAATATTGTAATCAAAGCTTAGATGTGTCTTCCATACCTTCCTTTCTTTTTTTTTTCTCTCTCTTCTGTTTTTATTATAATCCGTGTAGCTTATTTAGCAATACTTCAACTTTTTTTCCATCATGAAATATATTAAGAGGCGTTTGTTTGATTGAAAGTGATTTCTCAAAAATTACTTTCCAAACTTTCCTGTGTTTGTTTGTCATTAGAAAAGTTGGTTAACGGAAAATACTTTCCAGTCAAAGGGAAATTTGGCTTGGTTTTCAGAAAAGTGTTTTCCTTTTATTTTGGACGGAAAATATTTTCTGAAAGTTGTGAAAGATTTAGAAATGTTATATTATTTGCTGATTATATCAAATTTGATCCTCAAACTTTGATTGCTATATATATATTTGATTTTTTTTTAATTTCATCCCTTAAAATTTAATTTTTATATTAACTGTAGTCCTCATTTCTATAAATGTTATTTGCTTTTCCCTTATCTTTTTTTAATTGAAATTTTTTATATATCAAATTTGCTCATCATTCTTTTGATTGTTACTTTTTTTATTTGAAATAATTTATGAAATGGTAATTTTTATTATTTTAATTTCTTCATCTTTCAATATTTTTATTTGTTATATTTGTTATATTTGATCTTTATTATTTTGATTATTATTTATTTTATTTGAGATAATTTATGAAATTATATTTTTTTGCAATTTCATTCTCATTCAACTTTTTAATTTGTAAGATTTGTTCCTCGTTATTTAAATAAACTTGAAAAAAAATAAAAAATTAATAAGGTATTTTTCAACTCATTTTTTATAACATAATCAAACATTGAAAATTATTTTCCAACTTATTTTTCATTACACTACCAAACATCAAAAAATAATTTATTTTTTTAGAATTCACTTTAAAAAAAAACATACTTCCCAGCAAACAAACGAGGCTTAAATTGAATTATTTTGCAATAAAATTTTAAAAATTATTATTTTATTATTTTTTAAACAGTGCTAATATTTTTTTTTTTTAAAAATCCACCAGTTATCTAAAAGTGTCTTTCTTTCTTTAACACTTGCTGTCATGTCAACGCCAACCTCTATTAACGCCCATCAACTTCCACCTCAAATAGAAACAGAGGGAGGACCCCCCAATTAAAAAATAAAAAAAGCCTTTCTTTCCATATCAATATATCATACCATCAGATCTGTTCTTCCTTTGAATAAATCCAGGTATCTCTCTCCTGTAGCCTTTCTTTCATTTGTTACAAAGATAGAATATTCGGATGCCCATTCTCATTCTTTTGCTATGTTAGAAATCATGTCGTGATGGGCTGTTTTAAAGTTTTATCTGAAACGAAATATATATATTTTTTAATTCAGGTTGGTTTATCTCCTTTTTTTTTTTTAAAAAAAAAAGAATTGCATTTTTCTGTGAATAAAAAAGTTTTGTTTTGCAATTGGTTCAGAAGGAAAATTCTAATTTTGAATCTGGCTCAAGGTTCATCGTCAAAGAGTTTGTGTGCTGGCGGAGATAAGGATTTTGATCCCAAGTTTAGATTTTGATGGACCATGATTTCTGTTTGGATGGGAGGTGTTTGTGTTTTTATTGGAAAAGAAGAGGTATCCTGAAGAGGGAAATTTTCTTATGGGAAGGTTCAAGTACCTTTCAAATGGATATATTACTCTGTATAAGTTAAACTCATTGAGAAATATTCTTTTTGGATGGTTTTTCAAACAGTTTCATCCTTGAAATATTGCAAATTAAGCACTTAGTTTGTTCCACTCAAAACATGCTGATGGGTTTAGCACTTTAGCTTTAGCTTATTTGCTATCTTTCTTCTGAGAGAAAGAGAATCTGACCGCGTGTGATCTATGTGCCTGTTAAATCTAGTTTTGGACCGGTAACCACTCACTGGTTTTTATTTAAGCAATGCAGTGGCATCTTGGAGGATATCAAAGGCAGCAGCAGCTACAGGAACATTTGGTATTATGGCCTCTGAGAAGGAAGACTTTAGCCTCTCAGGACCCTTGCACCTAGCTATTGTCGACTGGTGAGCTCCTTGATGCTTTCATATAATTCTCCCCTTGCATTGACCAGCTCGGGTACATAGACAACATCACATGATTTTGGGGACATTACCATCTTATGAATGTGATGCAGCAGCCATATTGATCCTGCTGTTTTAATTAATCTTTACTAATGAAATAGTTGTGATGCTAAGCAACATAGTGATTAGATAAAAAGTATGTTTATAAAAACAAGATCATGTGGGAAACAATGTTATTTGCGATACTGTGCAGGACAAATGCACATCATCGAAGATCTGTTGCTGCCAGTTTGGTTCAGGGTGTCTACATTCTAGAGCGGGACCGCCAGCTGAAACGTCAAGGTCCCCAAGCTCTTGCTTCTCCTTGGTGGGAGTTCTTTCACTTTCAGTTGCTTCGTCACCTTGTAGATGATGTGGATTCCTCCATTTTTGCTGCAATTTATGAATTCAAGCCACCAAAATCTCATTATCACAATTCAGTAGATGAAAGCCCTCGTTACGTAATTGCCTTCCGCGGCACCATAACCAAGCCAGAGTCTGTGTCACGGGACCTTGAGTTGGACCTCCACGTTCTCCGAAATGGACTCCATGAGACATCCCGGTTTGAGATTGCTATCCAAGCAGTCCGAAATGTGGTTGCTACTGTAGGTGAATCAAATGTCTGGTTAGCTGGCCATTCCCTGGGAGCGGCAATGGCATTGCTAGCTGGAAAGACCATGGCCAAGACGGGCATCTTTCTTCAAGCTTTTCTCTTCAATTCACCATTCTTCTCTGCCCCAATTGAGAGGATCAAAGATGAGCGAGTGAAACATGGGCTCCGGATTGCAAGCAGTGTGATAACAGCAGGACTTGCATTTGCGACAAAGAAGAGCTATCATAATAATCAATCTGTCGATCCATTTGCTGCTCTTTCTGCATGGATCCCATATCTCTTTGTCCATCCAGGTGATCACTTATGCTCAGAATATATTGGGTATCTTGAGCACAGGAAGAAGATGGATGATATTGGAATTGGACCTATTGAGAGATTAGCAACCCAGAATTCTCTCGGTGGTCTTCTCATGAGTGCCATGGGTAGGGAGTCAGAACCACTCCACCTCATCCCTTCAGCAAATCTAATTGTAAATTTAACTCCTTGTCAGGATTTTAGGGAAGCTCATGGAATTCACCAGTGGTGGAGACCTGATTTGGACATAAAATCCAAGCTTTACAAGTACAAATAGTTCTGTGCAATTTGTGGGTATATGGTGTCTTTTACCTTGTTCTTGTACATGTGTTATTGGAGGAAGGATTATCAAAATTTGATTCATTACTTTGTTTATTCCAAAGCACATTTTATTGGTGAATTATTTTCAAATTGCATCTCTTTGATCTTGTATCAAATTGCATGCTGTAGTGGTAATCATTAACCTGGTCTCAAGGCATGGATTTCAGAAACTAACCATTTAGGTGTCACTTCCCAATGCTCGATAACTTGGGGTTGGGAACTTGCAGCAGTCATGAATTCTTCTAGAGGTTTGCAAGCTAGCTGCTTGAGAGTTTTTGGTTGAAAGACGATAATGCAAGCAGTTCCAGTTGTTTTGTTCACTGTTTAAATCACCACACCAATTGATCATCGCCTATGTTATGATATTCAAGATGCTTAAGCAAATCATTGGTAGGTTTTTGCTGTCTAAATAAATTGCGTCCTTGGTGTTCAGCATCATGAACAGATTCCTCGATTTTCATCCTTGTATGGCAGTGGCTGGCACCTGTTCTGAACTCTTGAAGAAGAGCAGTTGAGCCCCCACACAAGTGAAAGTAGTGGCTTGATGCTGATATTTTTTTAGCGGGATGGTCATGTTGTAAAAGGTGGCATGGGGTGTTATACTTTCACAATATAATAAACTAGTTAGTTGACTCCAGCTTTACCGTTGATTGTGTAAATAAAATATTTTTGCAACTTTAAAAAATACGCAGGTGTTGACAATAAAGTTTTCGTGTATTAAGAAAAATTTTAACTATAAATTGAGAAATTAATGTATATTTTTAATAAAATTAATCAAGAATTATATGTCAATAAATATATAAAAAAATTATTAACTAAAAATTAAGTTAAAAAATTGAGAAATATATATATATATATATATAAATATCTTACCTTATGTGATGGGAAGCTTTTTATTTATTTTTATTTAATTATATGTTAAAAGATTGTTTTTAGCAAGTAGCGCAATAACAAATTTCTATTAAAACATAATAATTTTCTAGTATAATTAAGATATCTTACCTCATGGGAAGCTTTTTATTTATTTTTATTTAATTATATGTCAAAAGATTGTTTTTAGCAAGTAGCGCAATAACTTAATTTCTATTAAAACATAATAATTTTCTAGTATAATTTTTTTATATATATATATATAATTTTTTTAACATAGCTTTTCTACTATTATGAGATGAAAAAATCACCTCAATCAAACTTCCCCCGAGAAATCATTGAATCCAAAATCACTATTTTTTATGGTTGAAAATTCGATATCCGACAACTTTTCCGCTCCTTTACATTTTTTTTTATTTTATAACTCTCCCTTCCCTCAAACTCAAATACCATAAAATAAAATAAAATTAATTTTTAAACCAAAATATAAAAGTTTCAAACTGAAGGACAAATGAAATTTAAAAAATCATACTTCTTTTTAAAATGCACTAAATAAATAGTAATAATAATTTTTTTTTTTTGCCTCATTATCAATTTTATCCCTTTATCTTCAATAACAAAATCAATTTTTTTTTCGCAAAACTAAGCATCAACAACCTGATACTAATATTTGTTTTTTTATTTCATGATGATTTTATTAAAAATAAATAAATAAAATATAAATTTAATTATTAATATGCACAATATTAAAAAAATAAAATACAAAGTATAAAAATTAAAAGATAAAAAAAACATTTTGAAATATAGTGGGACACATTGTTTTTCTGGATCCTTTTAATTTTTCCCTTTCTCTTAATTTTAAAGTTAATGAGTAAAAAAAGCAAGGATCTCCAATCCCAAGAGGGTGGAGTCTACAATATGGACAATGCGTGCAGCCTGCAGCCCCACAATCCTGTCGGAGTAAAATCTGCACTGCACTCACTTGGTTACTGTTAGTCACCGGCAAATATTACCATTTACCACCCTGCCTGCTGCGTGTAATCACCACCTCCACTAACACCGTCCCTTTCAGCCCCTTCTCCGGGACTCCGACAGCATGACATTTTCAAGCGTCAACCTTTTCATTTTACCCATTCCCGTCATTTACTGACCCTAATTCAGATAAATAAATAAAAATTATTTACTCCTCCTTCTTTAGTAAACAGAAACCATGGAGCATTTTGCGGATCTTTACAGCTCATAATTCACTGACCTTAAGCTTTCCTTGACGGTCGGACCAAACTCAAGTTTCCTTGTAGAAACCTTAACTGCCCATGTTATAATACTAATCATGGTATCAACCTTTACTTATTGCACAATTAAGCCCCAAACAAAACTAAAGAAAAAGCAAGGCTTCCCTTTAGAGACCAACCTCATCATAGGTTGCAGCTTTCCTTGGGCAACAAATCAAGATCTTTACCAAAAACTGAGAGCAGTGCTACAAGAAAAAGAAAAGAAAAGGGATGTAACTACATGAGCTCAAGATTCTCAAAATGTAGATCAAGGAAAGAACAAAACCCACTGGTGGAAATATCAAGATTTTACACTTCCTTCAACACGCTAGGCCTCATATTTAAAAACCAAAAAATAAAAACAATTAAAAGAAAAAGCTGCATAGAAACTACACTTAAAAACCTAAAAAAAAAGGGGGATTGTCACTATTATTAGCAATGAAACCCTAAAACAGATCCATCACTCACGGAAATAGTAACTCTGCATCTAACTTTAGTCTCCAGATGATGGGTGAAAAAATGCAAGACCCGAACCCGACCCGCTATATGGATTCTTGACTCAATCTCCATGGTTGGCCCGACCCGATACCCGTTATTAAAACCGGGCTGTCCACCACCGCCAAAACCACCGTCATGGAACGCAGGTCCCACATTAACCGCTGCATCCGGCGAGGCAGATAAAGGGAAAGACTCAACAGAATAGGTAGCGGCCATGTACTGGGTCCGACCCGCATCGATTTTGCCAGCGGGAATGAACATGAACCCGACTTGAGAACTCGAGTAAAGAAGCTGAAGGGTACTGTCATAGTGAGAGAAAACAGCTCTATTTGGATTCTTGACGGAGACATATTGAGAGAACGTGAAGTTAACAGTGTTGTTAGAGACGGCAAATGATGGGAGTTGAACAGCGTTAACAGATATTTTCGGGTCTTTAGGCTTGAAAACAGTGAAGAAGACGATAAGGATTATGATGACAACAAAGATTAGGAAGATTGTAGCTACTATGCATGAAGCAATATTTGTACGGCCTGAAGGCGGTCTGTGCGGTTTGCTCATTTTCTTGTTTCGATGAGTTAAAAGAGGGGGCTGGTGGAAGCAGGGAAAGGGAATCTAGAGATAGAGAGAGAGAGGGAGTGGAAAATGGGAAGTGTTTGGATGTGGTGAAGACGGGATGAATGCTTAGATTAAAGTGGGAAAAGTGAAAGCGAAAGCGAAAGGCCTAGAGTGGAAGCGAGAAAAAAACGTCTGAAAGGCAGACTTTTGTTTTTTCTTTAGCTTTAGTTTTGTCTCGACTGAAGTCTGAAGGAGAAGGGTTTTTGCTGCCCGCGAATGCCTAGATTGAATAATTAGGTCCAGCAACTGCTTCATTTAATGGTAAAATTAACATTAACATTAATTAATAGTATCATTAACAAATAGATTAAAGGATTTCAGGAGAATCTACTGTTTGTAAGCCATCCTCCCATCTCTTCGTTCGTATGATCGTATCCCATTGTTTATTGTACAAGTTTTCACCTTTTGATAGTTTGGTCATTGTACTTAATTTCTTTTCAATTTAATCATTTCGAATTCTATTTTCATTACTCTATGTGTTATTATCCCTTTCTATTTATGTTTCCTAGTCATGTTTCGAATTATATACATGTGGTCACTATTATTTTAGATTTTTTATATTTTAGTCCCTAGAAATTGGGAGAAAAGATTGTAAAAAGTAACAATGAGAGATAAAGTGGTTGGTTGACCACATTCCAACCATTAAAATGTCAAACTTATGTAAATAGATTTATCTTAGAGAATAAAATTCATTGGAGATGGTTTTTTCTTTTAAACATGTAAAAAAAAGCATATCAAGACTTGTTAATTGATTTGTAATTCAGTTTGAATTTCTAAAGATACTACAAGGTGTGTTTTAGGTTTCAAAATGTTTTTATTGATTTTTTTAGATATTTTTAGAAAACAAATAAGTTAAAAATAGATTTTCAATATCACAATTTGTGCGAACCCTACCGGAGTTTGGAATAACTTTCTCCGGTGCTCCCATTTTTATATAATATATATAGTAAAAGAAAAAAGAAGAAGAAAAACTCAAGATTTTGGTGAGGAGCAAGAGAGGCCGGAGGATGTGGGAATGAAAAGGGAGGGTTTGAAGAATTTGTGCTGGCTAGAAGATGACAGACAGGAAATGCCGAAAGACACCCATAGATAAGAGAATGGATAGGAAATGTTCTCTTTTCCGGAATAAAAGCATTCTTTAATTAGATATTTAGTAGAAGAGATAGCTTCAGCATCTTCTTGGCTTTGGATGAGAAGAAACCATCTTGGTTTTGGAGTGAAGGTGATCGGGGAAATTTTCTTGACTGCGGTTGAAAATTGGAAGGAGCGGTGAAGCTGAATTGAAATTTTGTTTTCCTGTATAACTCTTTGGGTTCACATCCTCCGGGTAAATGTGATAATTTTAGGTTTATTTTGGTTTTTATAACAAAAATAATCAAATCAATTTAAAAAAAACTAAAACCAAATTAGAACAAGTTCAAACTAACCGGTTTTGGTTAGATTATTTTAGAACAAAAACATGTTTGGCTTGGTTTTTTTGGTTCAGGTACGGTTTGATTTTTTTAGTTTCAGAATTATAAAATTAAAATCAAATTAAACCGATTAATTTTTTTAAATTTTTAATTAATTTAATTAATTTTTTTTATAATTTAATTTTTTTAGTTATTTTTTTTTTATTTTACTGGTTTAATCAGTTTTCTACGCTCAGCACTGTACTTCTTCATCATTACGCACGTAAAATATGTAAAATATAAAGCGTAATTAAGCACTCTAAAGAAAGTTCAAAAAACAAGATTTGTAAATCCTAGATATTAGTCCTAATTATACACTCACCAGCAGTGCACCTTCTGTGACCAAACAAAGTAAATCCAGAACCCTAGGCCTTGGAAGATGGTGTTTCTTGAAATGTAATAATTGCAACTACACGTCAAAAGTTATTATGGAAAAAGAAAAAAGTTCTGAAATTGCGTCCAGTTAAACTTGGTAAATTAAGCAACAATGATGATAATGATTATAATGATAAATCCAAGATTTCCACACCCTACAAAGCCTGATTCCCGATCACCAGCGAACAAACAATTACAATCCAGCAAACAGCCTTCGGATCTCTTTAAGCTCCAACAGGTCCAAGTTCCTTTACCACCTCTTTTAAGCTCTCCCAGTTTCTTCCTGATGCACTCATCAACCTTCGGAGCTTGTCAATCGTGCAAGTCGCTGAAAAGCTTGTCATTGGGCATGAACACCGTCGTCCACGGTGTCAGATGCAGTTTCGGCCGTCCGAAGTCCAAACTAATACCATTTTCAACCTATATAATCAAATCATATTTGAACAATTTTTATATATAGTTTATATCATTCTTTAATATATCTTTAAGTTTTGATTAGAAAAAAATAAAATGAAATGGTAAAATTTGTACTCGTTGCTTCATCATTAAAACTATGACGTGTCATCCAAAAATCATCTATATAATTTATATTATTCTCGCTTGATTACGTTGTCACGAAAAGAAAACAAGGTCGGTTCATGAAGAATCTTCGGAAAAGGCAACAAATTAAGAAGGCGAAGGGGAGACACTGGTAAATGAATTTGCAAAGACTCTGTCCTCTATTTCTTGCACAGTGGCATTAGCCACAAAAATCCATCCTGTCCCTGCTGATTCAAGGTGAAGATTGCTTGCTGGAATGAAGCTGTTTCATTTCATTTCTTTCCATCGCTCTCTGCCATTATAATTGTGATTGAAAGTCGATAAAAAAATGTCGTTGAAGGGATGATCACAAGTGGAATGTACATAAGCAGAGAGATCATCCCCCTGCAAATCGAGCCACAGCACGATGCCGTGCAAGCTTTTGAGGCTAGCAAAGTCAACATGGGAAATGGCAAAGAAGCTGGAGAAAATATTGGGAAGTGCCATGGATAAGGTTAATTTCTCCAAATGAAATGGATTTCTGCATTTTCAAAATATTAAATATAGGAAAACAAAATATATAATCTCTCTCCATATTGTCTTTATTTATTTTTTTTTTTTCTTTTTTTTTTCATGGGATGCTAGATGAAGTACGGGTAATTAAAGCGATTTTCGGAATCATCCACCACCACCACCATTAGAGATATTTATCAGCAACTGGAATGTGAGAGTATTCCGAAAGGGCCAGACATGGGCCACCAAGTAGTCTGCTCATCCCTGGAATTTAAAGACCCTCAGCCATTTCTGCTGCCCATTGGACATATTCTAGCCTGGCCCCTCTTCACCATAAGCTTTCTATACTGTGCCATATTCATTCTCGATCTACAAATTGTGGGAAACACTAGATTCTATTAATTTTCAACAGACAGACGTACCCATTCACATAGTTTCATTGCAAATATATAGAACATGTGATGGTATGATTCGAGCTCCATGTGAAGCATATAAATTCTCTGATTGCTTCATTCCCACTATTTTTCCAGTAAAGCTTTGCATATGAACCTGCCATGCCATCAATTAAATAAGTTGCCTTACAAAAAAAACCTTGTCCAATAAATATATTTTTTAAAACGTGATTTTTTAAAATTATTTTTCTCATTTATTAAATTTCTTATAATTATTTGTTGATAATTCAAAAATATATAACATAAATTAATACTAGAAATTATTTTATCAAGAATAATAAATCAAATAAAAATAAATTTTAAAATCTTGTTAAACTTGCATTAACATAGATAAGTCACAATTTAATAAATATGTTCTATTATAAAAGTGATAGTTGAAACAAACTAAGATAATATTGATCATTATAAAATAAAACAGATATATAATGATTAAGGTCTAAATCGATATACTAGTATAAACAAAAGATACGTAAGTATTGTTACTTGTGGAGTCAGATGTGACAACATAGATGAAGTCACAAGTGTCAAAATATCTTGGTCTATATTTGATGTCCAAGCATTGTATCACGTTTTTAAAAAAGTTTTTAACATAAGTTATCTATATTGTTGTAGTGATAAAAAATAACTATCTTTTTTATTATTATTTGATCTTTTAATGTCTAAATTGATAAAGTAGAAGGTGTTCCGCCATCGCGTAGGATAGTAAAATTATTTTCATAATTTTCTTTATGAGACATAACGAGGGTTGAAATATGAATATTTACTACCTGTAGTTTGTTCCTGGTCCTTGCCTTTTCATTCTCTGGATATGAACTAAGCCTTGGGTTAAGCCATGCAGGAAACTCAATATAAAATACAAGAATTTGGCTGAGGTCAATGCATCAACAAACAAAGTCTTGAAGGAGGACATTAAAGATGAACATAAATGGAACTACAAATGAGGTAAGATGCAAGGATTTTGCATGAATTCCTTTTATGCTGCCGCAGCTTTCTGCCTGCAAAGAGCAGTTCATAATCAGAGCAAAACTAGAAGTTCAAGAAAAGTTTCTTTCCAGGATGCATCAGAAAAAGAATGAAGCAACCGAAGAAGAAACACTAGCCAACAGTTGCACCAGATCACCAACAGGCCAATATGCAGTTGGTGTGCACAAGTTCTGTTTCAAAATATCTACCGCACAGCCAATAAAAGCCTAATCGTGCACCGGAACACCCAAAGACTACAAGAAATGCTGAGCTTAAGATCACTTCCATGGCATCCTTGGTCGACTCTGACACAGCAACAAGCTCCTAAGAATCCTGTCCTTCTTTCATCTCTTCTTTTCCCAAGAGAGTTTTCAATATCATTTCCCCGTTCGGAGGACGGAGCCCCACCATAATTCTTCACAGTATATTAACAGTGATCACAGAATAATCAATTTATGGATTAAAATGTAAAGCAAACACAAGTGTATCGGTATTATAGGTTGCACAAGATCAATTGTTTATTTTTTCATGTAACCTCTCTCTCTGTATATTTATACATTTGTCTTTAAAATTTTATTTCTCATGTATAAATAAAATGATGCTGCTAAAAAGACTTCTCGCAACACCGTTTTGTTTACTTAGTTTCATTTATAAACAAGATTCATAAATTTTGGAAATCCAACTCACTATCTCTCTACAATAACAGAAACTCAGCTCCATAATAGAAGAAAAACTCAAAAAAGAAGAAGCAAAGTTTAAAACACAGGAGGGTAATTAGAAAACAGGAGGGAAGAAGAGTCTGGAAATCAATGTAAAACATTCTTCCTTTAACCAGTTTTTAAACAGAAGGGTTTTAGAATCAAAGCTAATGCAGAATTAATTACCGGAACTAATTCTCATAGTTTTGTTTTAGTTACCCGTCATAAAAATCTAATAGTTTTTTAGCTTTAAATCTTAATGTTTTATATATAAAAGATGTTCAAGTTAAAGAAGAAGCAGAAGATTGTTCTTACTCTTTTTATTCATGAATTGAATATCCAGATGGACTAACAAAAAAAAAAAATTGGATTAAAAAATTATTTTATAATAAATTCAAACTCAAGTTCAAGATAAGTTACAAAAAAATAAAAATAAATACAATGCTCAAGCCGAGTGAGGGAGGTGTGGTTTAAGCTCAAAGCTACTTTGTATAGATTTATACGTGACTCTTTATCTTTTTATTATATAAACTATAAGATTAAACTTAAGATAGAGAGTTTTAGACAAATATCCTAACCAAGTGTTTTTTTTAATTAATTTTTTATTTATCTATAATATATTAATATTTCATGTTAAATAATTTTTGTTGTGGAATAATTTTTAATAAGATTTTAACCAAGATTCCAATTTTAATTTTAACTCAAATGTATCCATCACTCACACTTGTTAGCAATAAGGAAGGGTGTTGATTGAGCAAAGTTCGATGCCAGGACAGCGCTCTACAGAGTATCACTGTAAGACATCTCATTCAGCAAGGAAATCATTACCCCTCATCTAATGTAATCATGTTTTTAAAAATTTTAATTTTTTTATTTAAAATTAATAGTTTTTAATATTTTTAAATCATACTTTTCTAAATAAATAAAAAATACCTAATCACAATCCCAATCCCAGACAAAACCAACACTATACCACCACACACTATAGCAAGCAAACTAGAAAGAGTACAGCTGGTTTGCATTACAAGTAAAACACAAGTCATGCATAAAAAATAAAAAAAAACCAGGGCTCCCTCGTAGCTCTATCTGTCAAAGATCAGAAATTTTATTTGGCATTATTTTGAGCTTTGTAGTACATAATAAATTCATGACATGGATGGATCTGTGCAAGAAGAACACGGTTGCTTTACTCGTGTTCTTCCAATCTCACTCTCTTTGTTTATTGAATACAAACATAAACACAGATACAACTTTTGGGTGGCCTTGAAGGCTCACCTCAGTTGACCATGACTCATCAATTAGGCCCCCTCGAGTCTAGACTAAGAACAGATATTTATGTACACAAAAAACCTCAACCTTCCCGCAATCTTAGTATAATCTAGGCAAACACTTGTTATTCATAGTTTTAAACTTCTGTTCACCATCCCAGTACAATATTCCAAACAACGTTGACAGAAGTGAAAGAAAATTCGAAGTGTTAGGCTCATTCATGACCAAGATAAGCCATCGACGTTACAGTCCATCCAAAAATGGACTCGTAATTTAAATGATACGTACATATATACTCCTCCATTGGGAATTTGTCAAGCTAGATAGAATGCATGACCTAAACGGAATTTATTATTCTGTGAATTCATCAAGTCGGTAGTCCATGATATTGGAGACAGCTTCGAGAAATGCAGCTTCACTCATACCAGGGAGCAAGGAATCTTCTGCTTCACGAATAATCTCCTCGATCACAGATTCCTTATTCAAGTTCTCTCTACACATGATGCTTCCGATAGCAAAAGGAGTGAGACCTCTCTCTACCCCTTTCTTCAGAAGCATAGTGGAGATACGAAGGACGCGGGCACACTCAAGAGGAATATTCCACCCATAGAATTGCACTAGTGCGATGTCATGTTCAGCATCCAGTGAGTTTATGTAGTCAACAACTTCGGGTGAGTACGGCTGGCGGGCTTGTGGCCAGTAAAGCCAGTCAAATGTGCAATCTTCAAACTAAAAAGAAGCAAAAGCTAAGATGAGCTGCAGACCTTCAAAGACAGAGCTTAAAGAGATATATATCTGTAAAATATGTAGTTCATGGATAACTACTACACAGTAATCACTTTGCTAGCAACAATTTTTTATCCTTTTATCCTATTCTTAAAACACAAGTCTGAACTTGTGTTTTAAGAATAGGATATTAGCTGAATCTGCTGATTAGTTGATTAACCCACACCCACTCTGAACCTTTTTTTCTCCTATGTGCACCCCTATGGACCATATTTTTAAATAAATTCATCATGGGCAGCCAGTAATTACTAGCAAAGCGCAAAAGTGAAAGAACATGAAAGCAGAGGATAGTCGGGCAGATTATTTAATCATGAGGATCATAGCTGAAATTACTTACCTTTTCAGGCAAGCAGTAACCATGATCAATTGGAATGAGTATTGTTTGACCATCCTCCCCTGTGCTAATCAATATATTCCCAGCATGCCTATCTGTATTGGCCATTCTTATATCGAACACACTGATCTTGTGCACCTCCTCCACCGGGAAAGCCCCGGGACCGATGTCCTCACAGTTCCCCTCGTTCTTCATAAACATCTGTAAAGACCCGATCTTGGCATACTCCATTGCGTTTTCAAACCCTTCTGGATGGTTAAATCCTTTGTGCAAGCATTGAACGATGACTGTAGGGGGGACCCCAGCAAAGCCTATAGTTTCTCCATTTACTGCCCGTGGACCACTCCTTGGATGATCCAATATGTAAGCCGCAACTTCCCTCAATGCTCCTTCTCCTACCCTTGTCCCCCTTTTTAAACCCTCACCATTCGATGACACGGGCAGCCCCTGGGGGTTATTCACAGCCAGAGGCTCCTCATCAACAGGCTTAAAAACAGATACAAACTCCTGACCTGATGGGTCCTGCAAAAAGTAAGTCCCTCCTGTTCCCTCAGAAGATCGGATGGGTGCATTACCTTTCTCCAATCCATCAAGTGCGGAGTTAATCATGTTCCAAAAAACTGAATTCAGCTTCACCTTAGGATTAACAATAACCGGTTCCAGCATGAAATTTCTGCCAGATCGCTCCTTTGAGAGAACAGGAACCTCTTCGGATCGGTTCTCTCCTCCATCAATTGACCTATCTCTCTTCTCAGTGGAATTTGCTGCCACAACCAAAATCTCAAAATCCTTTTCCAAAGGCTTAGCCCTCACTTTGGCAGATTTTTCAACCAACAAATGGATGGCGGCATCATTATCATTACATATATCATCAACAATTTTCTGATCATGAAGCTTTTTTCCATTATAAAAGATCTCCTGGTCCTCAACATCAACAAATCCCTTACCTTCTTTAAATATTCGTTGCTTTATGTACCCAACATTCCTATACCTATCCACATGAAACTCAAATTCCTCTCCACAATTGGTCCTTACAATGACAAACAAGAAATCATATAGCTTGAGAACCAAGTGCAAGACATTGCCCCCAGTGACCCCATAATCCTTAACAAGAGAATCATTTCTTGCCAATTCCCTCCCTCCAAAAACTAACTTCTGCTTATTCACTACAAAACCTTTCCTTGTCTGAATCCTTAGCTTCACTGCAGCTATAGAATCAGACTCGAAAACCCTCATAGGAATTGAAGAACCATCCACGCTAATATAAATTAGAATCGATGAATCCTCGATTACTGGTCCCTTTTGACCACAATAAGCAGGAAGAAAATGACCTGATTCTTTAAAAATCGGACTCAAACCAACATCAACAACAGACATTTTCTCTCTCCCTCTCTAAACAGAAAGCAACAAATTTTTGGTGAAAGAGATTTAGATTTTGAATCTAAAATCCACTAAAAAGAAATGGAGTTCATTGGGTAAACCCAGAAGCCAAAAAAGAAAATTTTTTTTACCTTTTCAGCTCCTGGGTTTATCAGATTGTTGCATGCTAAAAACTTGTGTTATCAATCGATAAGGCCTCAAATTATCGAGAAAAAAAAAAAAAAGGAAACCAGGTAGAATAGATAATCGGATTCTTACCAAAAAGGAAAGAATCAGAGGTGAATAGGCAGAGGAAGTGAGCTTAAAAATCGAGTCTTTTTTGCATGAATGCTTGGCAAAGCTCCAATTTTTTTCGAGTTTGCCAAGATTGGCAGCGAGAAGCGATTGTTTCGCCGAGGTTTTATCAATCGATAACGATAAATATGTCTCCGATAACAACAATAAACAAGTGGAAGAGGGAAGAGAAAAGAGAAAGCCGGATTGTAGCCGTTAGCTTTATAGAAATGTACGACCCAACGTCTTTGACGGACCGTATTTCTTGCTTTGAAGGACGACGTTAACTGTTTTTGACGATCGTTTGTTTGGTTCTGTTAAGGAGAGATAGTGTTTGCGTTTGGAGGTTTGAAAGGAGCTCGTGGACTTGGAGTGAAGTTTACTAAGATGTCCTTCACATTTCCTTTTTATTTTTCTTTCACATCTCTCTCTGTTTATTTATATCTGTACATTATATTAAAAAGTTTTCTTTTTTCTTTTTATTTATTTAAGAAAAATGGAAAAGTTTTAATGCTTCAAAAAAAATCACCACAGATTGTTATCGAGTTCATAGATAATGAGGTATGGGAAATGTTTTCCATTTATATCTGTATATTATATTTCACTTGGATGTAAATTGTTAATAAAAAATTTAATATTTCTTAGAAATTCTGAAACAGGAATAACTCATGAAAATAGCTAAATGAATTAAAAAAATATTGAATTATTATAGATATAAAAATAAATATTGAATATAATTTTAAAGAAATATCCAAACTTATCGAATATAAAACATCTATTTTATAGGGATAACACCTCGAAATTTAGTTATATTAGAGATGATAAAATAGTGATAAATACTATATACATTACAACGAGGAGAAGGGTATTGCAGACATTCAAGAGCAATTATATCCGTTGCCTTAATTGCATGTACTCATACAAAAACATGCCACCTGGCACGGAAGCATTATTCTAGTAAACGATCAGATTTAAATGACGAACTTACAGACGTTGACGTTGACGTTAACGTTAACAGTCCTCTCCCGCACTAACCGGGTTACACGACTTAGAACTTGTTTGTTTTTCGTCAAAATTATTGGTTTTAAAAATATTATTTTTTAAAAATATTTTAATATAATAATGTAAAAAATAAATTTTAAAAAATAATATATATATATATATATTATTTTAAAGTATTTTTGAATTATATATATATTTACATGTGAAGATGTCAATACGTAAAAATAATTTATTATATATATTTTAATATAGGTTGTGCCTTCTAAAACTATTTAGGGAACAATTTTTTTATTATTATTAAAGATGCAAATTAATTCAAAAGTATTTTTCCTATGGGAAAAAATATGTAATTAAATTATTTGCAAATTGGAATCGAATGCGAAGTTTAACCATTTAGTTATTTTGAAAAAGATAGGCGATTGAGACATTTATTTAATTTTTATTGAGTAGGTATCTCATATATCAAGATTATTATTTTTTTTTTTAAAAAAGCAGATTTTTAAACATCCATAATCTGTACCTAGAAAATTGTATTAATTTGGTCCAACCAATTAATGAAATTAAGATCAAGCAATTTGCAATGGGATTTACAGAAAAAATACAATAAGTTTGTTGATTTTTTTTATATTTTTCTTAGATGGACTACAAACAAGCTACTAGACAAAAGTGTGTAAACAGGAGGATTAATTAGATAAACAATTAAACAGGAAAGAACCTAGAAGGGGTGCAGTCCCTTTTCCTTAGTTTTTATTCTCATGAAACCTTAATTAATTAAGGTGCAAATGGCCAATTTTATTGCCGTTCCGACCGAAAAGGGTCCCTGATCCTTATTACAAATTCATGCAAGTTCTGAGCTCTTGTCGATTGTGTGTAATTTTCTGTCTCTGGTCGAGGGTTTACCTTAATTTAAGCAATGCATTTCTTAATTAGAGAAAACGAGAGGGACCAGGCCATCCAATAACCAATATAAAAGGGGGGAGAAAATAGAGAGCATGAGGTTACATGCTACAGGATGCTGGCTTGTTAATTATTTAGCTTATATAGCTTGAGTCGCGAACTTTTAATAATATGCTTTAGAGTGTAGTTGTGGTTGTTTTTCAAGTATTTTTTATTCGGAAATGCATCAAAATATTTTTTTATTTTTTAAAAATTATTTTTGACATCAACGCATCAAAATAATCTAAAAACATTAAAAAATATTAATTTAAAAAAAATAAATTTTTTAAAAAACGCTTTTAAAACGTAAAAATAAACAAGTTTTTATAACTTTTGTGCATTATACTTAAATTCATTTCTTTGAACCGACTAAACTGTTTCTAATAATCTAACTCTAGGTTGAAACTCTGGTGATTAAGGGAGCTAATTAATTCACTTAAGAGAGTTGTTAATCGAATGTGTTTTTCGATGATGATTCAACTAGCTATGAATGCATCTAGCTTAACACGCAAACATGGGTTCCCAGGAGAAATGATGAGCAGAGCACATTCATGCACTGAAATATAGTTTCAATGCATCGAGATTGCCTTTATTTTCTTTATAAAAAAAAAAAAAGAAAGAAGAAGAAGACGGAAGAAGAAGACAGAAATCATTAATTTAATTTAAAGTTATTTTTATTTTTGCGTTTCAAGAATTATTTTGAAAAAAAAAATAATTTTTTTTAAATTTAAATTAATATATTTTAGTCTTTTCATATCATTTTATATGCTAATATTAAAAATAATTTTAAAAAATAATTATTACTTGTAATTTTAAAATGTTGGCAGCACAGGGAACTGAATCATGATGGTCCATGGTGCAAGAAAAAAAGTGTGGATTCGTGGGCCATCTCTTCAGTGGTTGCATTATGTGGGACATAAATATAACATTTATGTGATCGATTAATTTGAAGATAACATTTACTTGCAGAGGAAAAAGGGCATTGCGGACCCCGGCGAGCAAGGGATCATGCTTCTCCATGTGAGCATGGGACCACCTCTCACATTTCTAGAAGCATATAATTAGTGCTGGCAAATTGTCGGAGTACACGTACTCAGAACTTAAAATGATGGGATAGCTGGTAAAGAAGGGTTTTTCTCTCTCTTTTCGTCAAGTGTAAGCTCTACAGTCAATATATAGAGAAAGATTTTCTAATATATATGTTGTTAATGTGAAAGTAATTAAAGGAAAAAGGATAATTATTCATTAATAGATAAAATCATTAAAGTACATGTAGTTATGATAAATAATTAAAATGCAATAACTTTATAAAAAAATAAAAACAACGATTAGGTACCATTTATATTCTAAAATAATACGTTGAGAAAAAAACTCATACCTAATATTTCCCTTCAAAACATGGTATTATGAGAGAGCTTTTTAAAACATGGCTGAAACTATATTCTTTAATTTTTTTATTTAAAATTATGTTTTATATATTAAATTTTATATTAAAAATAATTTTTTTTAAAAATATATATTATTTTAATCTATTTAAAAAAACAATTCTACAATTATCTGTCAGTCACCTCCAAATTGGTGAACCCACGTAAAAATAATATTTTTACCCACTACTATGTACGGGTGTCAAAAGCTAACAGGCTATCCGTACCATATCATTCTACCTACCTCACCGTCATTTCCCCCCAAAGGCAGACAGGGAACCAGCTGTCACTCTGCCCCAATAATTTGCTATCTTTACCTCTACTTGACTTAATCTTCACCTTAATGACACATTTAATCCCTTTAAATCATTAATTATAATAATTATTTTTTTTATTAACATAAATGTACAAATTATTTTATGTATAATTTAACTAATCTTACAAATTTTAAAATTAAAAACCATAAAAGCATTTAATAACTCTAAAATTTATAAAACTTAAATTAGTAATTTCTAAAAATTAAATCTAAAATCTAATTAATTAAACTATACTTTTTGAAGTTTGTGTTTAACATATCATGATTAAAATTATTGTGTTTAACGATGGTAATTTGTTTAATTGCCTAAAATTAGCTTAATAATTCATAAAATCACCGCCAGAAGAAAGAGTTAAAAATGGGATTTCATTTTGGCCTTGACTCCCCCACGTGCAGACAACAAACCTTTTTTCAAGGCTATGTTTGCACACGTGTGGGTCATTGTCAGACGACGCTCCTCTCGTCTAGCCGTTAATGAAGATGCCGTTGAGGTCGGCAAAGTCCGCGTACACGTCCACTGTTTTATACTTTGCTCGTTGTCATTTATTGCTTCCGATCAATATATATATATATATATATATATATATAAAGTCTTCTTATAGGTTCGTCTATTACTATGGTAATGGATAAATTGTTAATACACAACCTTTGAAAAGGCTTATAAATTGTTCATCTTTGATTAATAGCAGTACTTGAATAGGTTTCACAGATGGGATAGATAAATGTTTTGTCCTTTATTAATCTTTGGGGCGCTTTGGCTTTGCCGATTAACCTGATTTCTAGTCTAGGTAGAATTAAAAAAATAAAATAAAAATTAATTTAGTTTGAGTCATTCAACTAGATAACTCAAGTCATGATTTAATTGATCCAATTAAAATCTTGTTAAAACATGATTTTATTTTTAATTTTTTTAAAATAATATTGTTTTACTATTAAAACTGTATCATTTTAGATTAACCCGAGTTAATCCGTCCAACTTATAACATGAAACTTGGACCGACTGTGTTTAATAAATTTGATTGCATTCCAATTTTTATTTTTCATTTCTCTCTTTTTCTTTATGGGGGGTATTTTTTAAAAAAATAAATAAACTTGATAGTATATATGTAACTCGTTTAAGGAATAAATAAAGGACTGTTTGGTATTGTTGTAGCTTATATTTTTTAATGAACTATAGAGAAAAGATTATTTGGTTAGTTTTAAATGTGTCTTTGAGCCCTCACCTCTCAGATAGTACGCCTTCAGGCCTTATCTTTTTCCTTTCGAGTGCGTTTTTAAGCTCTCAACCATCAAATAGTGTATTTTTTAGCCCTATCTATTTTTCTCTGAATATGCTTTTTAACCCTCATATACTAGATAATACACTTTCTAACTATATCTTTTTCTTTTTTAGTGCGTCTCTGAACCGTTAACCATCAAATAATGCGCTTTCTAGTCCTATCTCTTTTCTTTTGAGTGCGCTTTTTAGCCCTCGTATACTAGATGGTGTGTTTTCTAACTATCTCTTTTTTTAGTGCGTCTTTGTGCCCACACATCTCACATAGTGCGTTTTCTAACCCTATCTCCTTC
>Ga0325410_1000227_pt1 | contig 55535 bp, 24 predicted proteins | sample PopdelMetagenome_16_FD_206182 | JGI IMG/M metagenome (GOLD analysis project Ga0325410, IMG submission 206182) | Populus deltoides microbial communities from Bellville, Georgia, United States - Xylem-PdIQD-R3 | ecosystem: Host-associated > Plants > Phyllosphere > Stem > Wood/Secondary xylem... | reverse complement strand
ATATTTGATTTATGACTCTAGAGTAAAGATAAAGTTAATGGGATAAAAATGCTTTGCAAATAAAATTATAAAGTTGTTATAATTATAAGATTCCTTTTGTATCAAAGCATTGTTCCTAAAATGTTCCTGGTTGATGCTCTCTTAAATAATTGATATTTATTAGAGTCGTAGAGACTTATACATATTATGTTCTTTTCTTTATGAAATGAAGCATCTATTCTTATAAGCTAAGGTATAAACAATACATAGAACTAATATGTTGGTGTTTATCATAAGACATGTACACTAAACTAACCCGAATGAGAATTCTATATGGAGAGATCACTTATGTCTATGAAAAGGCTTACGTGATAGTTTTGTAAGTAATCCTTAGACTTGAGATCACTAAATTATCTTATATAAAGAATGTTATGCTTTGATCCTACTACATCTTATTTTAATCGAGATGATACAGGGAAAATATTGGGTATAACATGAACTATATGAAGGTACTTGAGTGATCAAGAAAGGATACATCACCCTAGATGAATTAGAAAAAATATTCCATATGTTCTCAAATAGTATTGACTGAGAAATTCTTAGCTAATGTTGAATGAGATTTGAAAAGAGTTTCAAATTTTATTCAAACAATCAATGACTATTACGTAGAGAACAAACATGATTTAATATGACAGACATACTCCATGCTTTAATTTTTAAATATAAATTAATCAATTGTTGAATTAATAATAAATTAAATTGTTTAATTTATTTAATTCTATTTAATTATAATTATAATTTATATTTGGATCCATATATTAGGAACCTAATAGGTCACATACATTAAGAACCATTAGTCGGAAATTAAACTGGGATAATTAATCAAGTGTGGCATGATTGAAAATAATTTTAGAAATTAAGCACTATATTGTATTTAATTCAGGGATTATGATTCTAATCCTAGAATAATCAAGTAAGGACTTGATTGATTAAATTTCTAAAATTATCCTTAAATAATATACGGATATTATTTAAAGGATAAATTAATATTTTGCCAATTTATAGGGTTTTTTTCTTCTTTATATTTTCCTATAAATAATAAGTTATGCCTCTTGTTTTTTAGGAGCAGTTGTCTATTATACAGAAAATCTATGAAAGTCATAGAATAGAGAGTTAGCACTCTAGGCATAATAATCTCTCTCTTCTAAATAGGGATTTAGGAGTTTCTCATTGGTGGTTTGTGTGGATTACCGTTATAGGCTGAACAATTGGACTACTTATAGTTTGCGACAACCCAACTTTTAAAAAATAATTCAAAGTCGAAGAAGATCAGATCTTCAGGTAATAAATTCATAAACAACTCTAGATCTGTCTAACGAGATCCTAAGGACTCCCAAATAAAATTTTTTATTGTTTTTGTTGCGTGTATGATATTCAAGAACCCAACAAAGGTATCTTCATATATAGTCCTGTCCCGAAGGCATAAAACCTACAAAATCCTACCTCGAAGGCATAACATTTATATAATCTTGCCCTAAAGGAATAATATTTATACAATCCTGCCCTGAAGGTATACAAGTTATATAATTATTTCTCCTGGAAAAACACTTACACACACACACACACACAAAATCAACACGTGTTCTGACGTAACAAGATTGATTTAAGTAAATCAAAAGATAAGGGATGAATCATTACTCTTACGATTGGTTTAACCTCTCTCAATATAACTTTATTCAAACAATTCATTTGATTTTCTTAAGAAAATAACCCCCACTAATACAACAAACTTATTTCTTTTTAAATCAATGGCCTTCGCTCATGCGACCAACTTAATTTTTTTTCTAAAATCATTGCCCTTACTCATGTGGTTGACCTATTTCTTTTCAAAAATGATTCTCTATATTTCATTTCAAGATGAGGTGACTAGCACCTATCTGGTCCTCTCACGAAACATGCTCCTCCTACTCTGAGTCCTACTTTCGACGTCTCTTCTAAATTCCCATAAACATCTTAATTATTGTCAAAACATTTTGATCCTTTTAGATCAATAGCCCTTGCCCATATATCCGGGTTAATCCTTTTTAAATCAATAACCCCTACTCATGTGGCTAACTTCATTCATTTTATTTACATCATCCATTATCTTTTCTTTATCTTTTAACGTCTAACATTTAGTCATTTAATTTTTTATAATTTGTTTTAATGCCCGCATATTTCATCCAATATGTATTTTCTCATTTCATATTTCACCAACTTGTCAAACTCAACACAACATATACATAATCATCTAGATTACAAGTTCCCAACTCAAGTTTTAAACATCACAACACCATTAAAACATTAACATCTATGCAATTTCACCAATTTTCATTCTTTCCTCCTTTTTCTTACAATTACAACAATAATCCAATACCGAAACATTATATAATCATGCGTAAACAAAAAGCTATCATTATAATAAACACATCATTTCTATAATATCATTAGAATATCAATTTCAATACAATTTGTTCAATGTTTCTTTTTTTTTTAATTAAACAAATCACATAACTTCCATACAATTTATCCAATCTTCTACATTTTCATTATTATATCAAACACATAACTACCATACTATCATTGAAACATAAATTTCAATACAATTTATCCAATTTCTTACATTTTGTTCATTCCACACGTATGACAACATTAACTAAACTTTTTTAATCTACCTTACAACATTCACAATCAATAATAAGCATTTTCAACATAATTAGAATGATAAAAACAACATAAATTAACCTCATTTATAATTTTTATTTTCCTCAAAACCCCAATTCATAACTGCCCACTAATGCCCTGATTTCCCTATAATTGGTTTTTCAATTCCTCCTATTTTGTCCCTAAACAAGTTATATACATCACAATTACTCATTAATTAACACAATTTGCATGTCTCTTTAAATTTCATATAAACCCTAAAACTTGAAATTTAAGGACTTTCAATCCCCTAACCAAAACCAAGCTAACTATTGAAATTAATTGAATAAAAACCTTTTAAAATAACCTAATCACCAAATTGAATGTGTTTTTCACAAGAATCCCAAGGTTTCCCTCATCCTCTTCAATTTTTGCACACTTTCTCTCTGTAATTCCTAAACTTTCAATCCCCCCTCTTTCTTTCCAAGTTTTCCTAATATAGTTTTATATAATGAGTAGAAAACAATTTATCATTCATCCATACCCTCGTAACTCAAGAGAGTTTAGAGAATAAATAATGAGAAAAATAAAATTTCCCAAGCTTTTTTTTAAGACATGGCCAAGTAGTTCTTAAGGAGGGAGGAGAAGGATTTTTCTTTATAATTATGACAATGCCACTCATTTTATAACCTATATGGTATTTTCATCAAAACTTAGATCGCTAGTATTTTTCTGTACAAATTCATATTTAGTTTCTTGCCCAAGATTTTAACGAATATGTTGGTGATTTTCTCTTTAGTCATAAATTTTTTCCCTTAGTTTATTTTTTTAGCTGAAAATTCTACTATTCAACATGGGGTTACAGTGTATATGGAATCCATTTTAAATTTCATGGCCTCAAACCATTTCTTATAATTAATATTAGATATTTCTTTCATGTAGTTGGTAGGCTCATCAAGTATGAACAACTAATCATTTTTATCTTCTATGGGAAGTCTAAATACATGATGTGTCCTACCAAATCTATAAAGTTCTTATGTTTCTTGAGCTTCAAGCTAAATATCCAATGTTATAACTTTGGGACCAGGTTCTATTTGGACGTTATTTTATGGTTCTTAAACTTCTTTAAGTTCTATTTTCATCCCATTACTCATTTAAGAATAAATTCTTTCTTTAATAAGGTAGCATATTTTAAGACAAACACTTTCTACTTAACAAGATGGTAGGAATAATTTCCAATAGGTTCTTTTAGATATCCCATAAACTTATATTTATCTGACTTAGCTCTTAACTTTTCAAATACAATACACTTCATATAAGCGTCACTTCCCCAAATCTTTAAGTATGATAAATTTGATCTCATACTTTTTTTATATTTTATATGATGTCTTATCAATAAATTTAGTTAGAACCCAATGTAAAAGGTAAGAAATAGTTTTTAGGGCATAGCCCTATAAAAAAAAATGGAAGTTCTACATAACTCATCATATACCGCTCCATATCCAATATGATGCGATTTCTCTTTTTAAAAACTCTATTATGTTGTGGTGTTCCAAGAGGTGTTCATTGTTAGAGAATCTCATTCTCTTCTAGATAATTCTTAAATTATTAGCTCAAATATTCACCACTTTGATCTGATCGAAGTATATTGCTCCCTTTCCATTTTATTTTTCAACTTCACCACTGAATTCTTTAAACCTTTAAAATGATCCAAACTTGTGTTTCATCAAATACACATAGCTATCAATGAGAAGCTTAATGATTTGTAGAGAAATATTCACTTTATAACAATGAGTTCTATGTCATTGCTTGCGTTTTAGACTATTGGTTTCAACTTTTACATCGAAAACCATTTGTGCTATTTTTTGATCATGAGGCTTTTAAGTTTCTTAATAGCTAGTGGAAACTTAGCCGAAGACATGCCCTTGAGTTGGATTTCTACTAACTTTTAGTTTCTATATAAAGCATAAATCTGGAGTGCATAATGTAATTATATTCTTTGAGTTAAAGACATTTGTTATTGACTAATATACAAGTGGAAGTGATAAGTTTTGAAGTGTTAAAAATCTTTACAAGTATGATGATGACTTCAGCAAGAAATGGGTTGAATATGATGTTGGGTTTCTTGAAACACATATACGCAATGGAAACTGTAAATTTAAAACTTTTTCAGAAGTCTTAAGGATCTCGTTAGATAGATCTAGGGTTGTTTAAGGTTTATACGAAGATTGTCTAAAGATCAGATGTTCTTTATGGCTTTGAATAATTGTTTTAGGGCCGAGTTGTCACAGACAACAAGCTATCCAAGTTTCTAGACTTTAACGGTAATCCACACGAACCATTAATGACAAATATCTTAAACTCTTTTAAGAGAGAGAGATTACTATACCTTTTAGTGCTGACTCTTTTTTTTTGTGTTTTAGATATTTTTGTACTGTACTTTACTCATCTTAGAAAATAAGAGACACGACTTTCTATTTACAGGAAAATCTAAAAACCCTATAAATAGAAAAATATAAATTTCCCCTTAAATAATATCACATATATTATTTTAGGCTAATTTTAAAAAAAATTTCAATCAAGTCCTTGATTGGTTCTAGGTCTAGAATTGTAATCCTGTATATTACTTACATTGGAGTCCTTAATTTCTAGAATTTATTTACAATCAATTCACACCTGATTAATCATCCAATTTTAATTTTTGACTACTGGTTCTTATGTGTGTGACTCATTAGACTTCTCAATAAGTTGACCCATATATAAATCACAATCATAAATAAAATAGGATTAAACAAATTAATTAATTATCAATTCAATAATTGATTGATTTATATGTGAAGATCAAGTGTAATGTCTAGCAACCTATCATGATCCCCTGAATATTATAAAAGTTATAAATGTTTTGACTTAACCTTTCAGTGACCAGTTTCTTATGTGTAATTATTATCCCTTCATCAACAGTGTTCTGATTTAGACATTATAGCATTTAGTGTGTCTACTACGTCAAATCATATTTGTTCTCAACACCATAGTCATTGATTATTTGAATAAGATTCAAAACTCTCTTTAAATATCATTCCACCTTGCACAAAGATTTAACAATCAATACTATTTGAGAATATGTGGAACATTTCTCCTAACATAGAAAAATGAATCTTCTCTTGATCACTCGAATACCTTCATATAGTTTATGTTATACCCAATATATGCTCGTTTATTACCCTTGATTAAGGTAACATATAGTTAGGATCAAAGTATAACATTTTCTATATGAAATAATTTAGTGATCTCAAATGTAAAGGTCACTTACATGATAGTCATATGAATCTTTCCATAGACACAAATGATCTATCTATTTGAAATTCTTATGCAGGTTAGTTCAGTGTACATATCATCTGATAAGCACCTACATATTAGTTTCAAGTATCCCTTATACCTGATATCTTATGAGAATAGTTGTTTCCAAATATAGGAAAGAATATTAATATGTACAAGTCTTAACATCTCTAATTAATATCCAGTCTTGAAAGAGCATCGACCAAGAGAATCTAGAAACAATACTTTGATGTAATAAGAATCTTATAATTATAATCACTTTATAATTTTATTTACAAAATATTAATTTTTTGTTTTAATGACTTATCTTTACTCTAAATTTATTAATCAAACATAAATGAATATTAAAAAAACTTTTATTAATAATAAATATATTTTACATTATCAAAATCATTATCACATATAACTAACCAATTTGATATACACACACACTAACATCTTGCATGTGTAATATTGAATCCATGCCAAATTTTCAAAGATTACAATAGAAACCATCGATTAGCCCTTCCGCATGCGGCCAAGCACCGTGTGTACTAGAGTCAAACAAATACCACTATAATATGGTCTCGTTTTCTTTCTTTCTTGCTCACTTTCTTGCTCACCTCAACCGGAAAAAATGGCATTTGAACCGGAAAGAAGTTGGTTCTTGGTTCCTCCACCTTTTTATAATGTGGCGACTGCAAAACCATTGTAGGAACAAAGCACTTTCTAACACTTTTTTTTTTCAATTACATTATAAAGGTACGAAAAAGCTTGTTTATTGTCAGAAAATTAAGAACCAGACAGTAGTTCAACATACATCAAAGCACAAAAAAAAAATCTTTCTTTATGCTTCAACTATATAATAACCCAAGACAATGGCATACCACATAAAAGTTTGAATTATCCTCTTGTGCAAATGGCAATATAGCACATAATTAAAGCAATAAGTAAAGATGAATCAATCAAGAGTTTTTCTCCACTAGCAGAATTGAGTGGAGTACTAGTCCTGGTCGTGCTGGGGTAGTGTTTTGAGTAATGAAGAAGAGCACGAGAAGGCATGATGGCTCGTGGGTCAAGGAATATGAAATGAAATGGTGGGTCCAAACTATATATTATGCAAACAAAATGTAGAAGTGAAGTGAACCCCTGGCCAGACCTAGCAGGGGCAGAGAGAAGAGAGATTGAAGGAATGTTTAAGAGTATTGTAGTGGTTGTTTTTAAAGTGTTTTATTTTTAAAAAATATTAAAATAATATATATATATATATATTTTATTTTTAACATTATCAAAAAAACGATTTAAAAATATAAAAAAATTTAAATTTTTATAAAAAAACCATTTGAAACTTATTTCCAAACCGCACTGAAATTCCATGTGTTTGTGTGTAAAGTCCGTGTCCTGGAACTGGAGGCGTGCAACACGGGCTCACATGGCATGCCTCTCATGCCCTGATGACTTCGTTGCAATCTATTTCCGGATTCATCGCCTCTACATGATTACCTCGCTGGTTTTTTGGTTTGCATGGCTAGGGCTTGCTAGCTCGCTAGCTGCCCAGGTTAATTCGACAAGATTGTAATATACAATGACGTACAAATATCGCCCTCTCCGCTCCTTTCCTCAAATAAACACTTACATTATCTCAATTTAGATTTGATCATGTGTCATTTGAGAGTACAAGAAGTTATTTTCTTTATTTCTTTCGGATAATCATCACATATATTTAGAAACCTTGATAAGTGGATATGCTTTATATGTTATAAAATGCAACTTGATGAGTTCGTGAAAAAAAAAACCTTTGGGTATATGTAAATCCTGTTAGTGTATATTCTATGTATCGAATTGGTTAGTTATATATGACATTAATTTTGTGTGTGTATTAATTTATTAATAAAATTTTATTTATTTTTAATATTCATCAAATATTTGATTAATGAATCTAGAGTAAAGATAAAGTTGTGAAAAAAATATTTCTCAAATGAAATTATAAAGTTATTACAGTTAAAAGATTCTTATTGCATCATAATATTGTTCTTAAATATTTATGGTCAATGCTCTATTAAGACTGAATATTAATTAGAGTTGTTGCGACTGATAAATATTATGTTCTTTTTTTTTCATAAAAGGAAGCAGTTGTTCTCATCAACTAAGATATGAGAGATGCCTAGAACTAATATGTAGATGCTTGTTAGATGACATAAACACTATACTAACCCGCATGAGAATTTGATATGGAGATATCACTTATGTCTACGGAAAGGCTCTCGTGAGGGTTGTGTAAGTGATCCTTAAGCTTGAGATCACTAAGTTAATTTATATAGAGAGTGTTATGTTTTAATCCTAGTAACACAAACTATATGAAGGTATTTGAGTAATCAAGAAAGGATTCATCACCCCAGGTGAATTAAGAAAAATATTTCATCTATGCTCTAATAATATTGATTGTAAATCCTTGCGCAAGGTGAGATCTTATTAAAAAATTAACGACTATGATGTTGAGAATAAACATGATTTGACAGAGCAGACAAACTTCATGCTATAGTGTCTAAATCAGAACATTGTTAATAAAAGAATAATAATTACACTAGGAAAATGGTCACTAAAAGGTTAAGTCAAACCGCGTATGACTATCCTACTGTTTGGGAAATCATGACAAGTTGCTAGACATTTTACTTGATCTTTAAATATAAATCAATCAATTGTTGAATTGATAATAAATTAATTTCTTTAATCCTATTTTATTTTAGGATTGAAATTTATATTTGGTCCCACTTATTAGAGAGTCTAATGGGTCACACAAATAAAAACCAATGGTTAGAAATTAATCAAGATATTTTGGGATATCTATGGAAAGGAACCGCATCAAGTGTGTTAAAAGGTGTCATAAATACCAAGTATACAGGGACATGATCAATGCCTCTCCAACACCTTTATTTAATATAGTGTCATATTGGCCATTTTCTATGGGTAACCATAAACATTCATAAATAATAATGATTATAGCTACAATGAAAAGATGATTATTGAGTTGTGTGAAAATTGAAAGAACAAACATTTGAATTCCTCTTTATACATGCCAAAAATAAAAGGTTTTGTATAAGCAACCAACAAGAATATTAAGAAAACCATGCAGAGGAATGGTTGTCATATATAGAGTATAGAACAAAATGCTTCTTTATGCTCTCCATGTTTATTACACTATAGTGAGAACATCTAGAGAAGCCACCTCATATTTGTTGGTTTATGGAATAAAGGCAATGATACTTTTAGAGGTTGAAATCCCTTCTTTAAGAGTGTTGATGAAAGCATAATTGAAAGAATCAAAATGGGCCAAGTTACAATATATACAACTACACATGATTATTAAGAAAGGGTTGGTTGTTATTTGCCATAACCAGTTATATCACAGAACGATGCCCAAGGTGTATGATAAGAAATTTCACCTTAGAGAATTCAAAGAGGGAGACTTGGTGTTAAGAAAGATTATGTCAATACCAGGGGAAGATCAAAGCAAGTAGGAACCTAATTATATGAAGGATTGTATATGATGAAAAAGGTTTTTTCAAGTAAAGCACTAATTTGTAAATATGGATGGGCGTGATCTTTCCAAACATGTAAAATCTAATTCGTAAATATATATTATGCATGAATGTATTGTTTTCACCAAAATCAATAAAATAAACATTCAAGTTGAATATCTCTTTGCATACCCCTTTACTTTAGTTTCTTTTTTCACAAGTATAGGTCCTCCTTGCTTATCCCCTCAAAATTACAAATACCACATTGTCTGATCTTGTTGATATGATAAATAAACTAATGGGTTATGGGTTACACCAGGATAATTTTATAGAAACTTGCTTAATTTTATAGAAAAAAGCCTTTACTAAATAATTGTGTTTCATTTCTTTTAAAAAAATCAAATTACATTTTGATTTTAGAAAATAACTCAATGCTTGTTAAAAACAACATTTGGCATCCTATTCCACCATCTAAAGATGAGATTTTGTATTTATTTGGCCATCATATGTAAATTAGCATATGTAATGCATATCCTTTCATGGATTTATTGTAAGGATTTCTTGACTTCTTTAACATTCAAACACTGTAGTAGGGTACCATTATATGCTCTCTTATACAAAATTTCCCCATCGAGGTAGTGCTTCATTGCCATCCTTCTCAAAGTCCATGTCTACCTTGGATATCCCTAATAGGCATTCTTTGTCTTTGCTAAACCATTTTATGTCATGGTACCATGGTTTTTTTTATATATATATGAATTAGCCCACAAACACCAACAAGGATCCATTACATGTTCCAAATGGGCCAATTATAATGTCCAAAATGAAAGCGTTGAAAGAAGCATTAAAAGGACTAGTCTTGCAAGTTTTGGCCAAGGAAGAAATTAGAGATCCATTGGTTCATCAAGAGGGGGCCTTAGTGCATTTAATTTATGTGTAAGAGGGCCCTAATCCAACTTTATTTAGGCCTTGAACTTTTAGCAACAAGGATGCTAATTTTGCACTAGTTTTAGCTAACTTGTTTTTGTGTTATTTCCATGTGCTTTATGGATTCCATACTAATTGTGAATTTTTTATTATGTGTGGGAACATTAATTAATTCATTTATGTATTAAGATATCTTATTTAATTTATTTCCATGTCAAGTGATGAGAATACACAACAAAAGAACACAAAGAATCCAAACTTAAAAAAGAAATAAGGTGGCAACAAAGTTTCTTAGATTTGCAAGGAGAATATTTTAAAAACTTTAATTATTTTTCCTAGTGATGGAAGGATAATTAATTGGCAGCAAAAAGGAGCAATAAAGGTTAAAACGTTTTCCTTCCAAAAAAAGGATAAATACAAGACTGCAATTAAAATCCTTTTCGATCTTGGAAATTATAAATAAGCCTTATATTAAACTTGTGTTGTTTTCTTTTCTTCTTCTTTTCTCACGGAAGCATAGGGAATTAACTTAAAAGTTTTATTTTTATTTTTATTATTTCAGCTATAGCCCAACACTTGTTTGAGCTTAATTAATACTTGGTTTCCAGCAAGATCCAAGGCTTGTTTAGATAAGTGTTTTAGGCTTATAAGTATATGTTTTGGGTCAATTTTTTAAATGGATCAATTTAGCCTACAAAGATAGATTCATTAGGGTTATTTTAAGAGTATTTAAACTCTTTATAAGCCTAAAATTCAACAATCATTGAATAATATCATTCTGAATTTTCAGCTTGTGTGTGAGAGTGATTCTTGCATTATTTAGTTCTTAAAAGAATTAAACTGACTTATTAAAGATAAACTGGCTTCATGACATCATTCAATTTAATTTCAATAGTTATGGTGCCTTGGGACAGGTTTACATTGTGTCATATTTCTATCAGACTTCTTTCGGCTTTTCAGGATCAGATTTCAGTCTTGATTGTGGATTGTGTGACTATAAGATTCACATCAATTAGTAAGTTAGGTTCTAAAATCAGGTCATATCTTTTTGAATTTTTTGTTTTCTTAGTGTTCCTCAAGTTTTAATGTGTATCATCAATTATCTTCTTCTTTTTGTTTTTCAACAGTTTAGTACAAAAAAGTATTATTTTATTTTGTTACTATCTCTAACGTATTAGTAGTGTAAACAAAAGTAAAAAAAGAAGAAGATGATTATATGTTATTTAAAGCCTGATTTAGATTTATCGTGAAAACACAAATCATAGAGAACCCTAAGAAAACCACCTTAGAATCAATTGAAATTTCTTATACTATTTATTGGGGGTAAAATCACACTGTATATTAAGTTTAGGCTTATTTTGACATCGTTTGCTTGAAGTTTCAATTCGAGGTTTAATCTTATCGTTAACTAATCATATATGGGGTTTTTGACACCTAGGTTTAAATTTCTTATCTTTTTGATCTATTGTTTTTTTGGTATAAAGAATCCATTATATGTTCCATTTCGATATTGTTAGATTTGTGTTTCAATTCTAGTGTTTAGAATTGTATAACAGGTTAGATTTGCGTTAAGTTCCAAAATGTATTCTTTATTATTAGTTTTGACCAAATTAGTATGTTTCTATTATATTTGGGTTAATTAGGAGTCAATAATTTTTTTCATCAATTCTTGCTTCTATTTTATCTCAAGTCTTCGATTCATCCATAATTTGTTTAAGTTTGCATTACTACTCGCATAGTTTGTTTTACTTGTTCTCAATATATTTATTGATTCTTGAGTCTAAATTTATAATTAGATTGTATTTCAAAAGCTACTAACTTTGATTTGTTAATTTATAGTTCTTAAATAACCAGAAGAAAACAAGTTTAAAGTTGGAAGGCGTAGTGAGCATATGAGAGTGGAAAACCTTGATTTGTGTGAAATACGAGGGTTGTGAGGATATATTTTATGCTACTAATTAATTTTTATAGATTTAAATATGTTTGAGAATAGCAAATTTGTGACACCAAAGCCTGAAGACATTTTTTAAATGCTAGCTTTTGGCCAACAACTTGAACTTTTGGCTAGGTTGATGAGGAAGTTGAAAGATGATACGAATTTTATGAAGCAATAGATTTTTGGGGCTAATCATCGAAGAAATAATGTTTGAAAGGCTGTACGAAATGTTAACACTTACATTGATGAGTTTATTGATGTTAATACAGATATTGGTGATGATGAATATGACTTTGCATTCGTGGGTCAAGGAAACAAATTTGGGCTAAACAAAGGAAGAAGAAATGTGAGTTTTGGTCATGGTGGAGTTTTCAGCCAGAGGGAGAGTTCTTGAGATTTTAGGCATCGTAATGATTTAGATGGAGAGTTAGGCACCATTAAGTTGAAAATACCTTATTTCCAAGGAAAAATTGATCCAGAGGCATACATAGAGTGGGAAAAGAAGGTTGATTGGATCTTTGATTGTCATCACTACATATAATATAAAAAGGTAAAACTCGATGTCATTGAGTTTACAAATTATCCACTAATAATATGGTGGGATCAACTTTTTTTAAGAAGAAAGAGGAATGATAAAAGGCCTATTGAGTCATGAGATGACATAAAAGTTATAATTAGAAAACAATTTGTTCCAAACTTTTATTATAGAGAGCTTTTTCAAAAATTATAGAGTTCGTATCAAGGTTTAAAAAGTATGGAAGATTACCATAAAGAGATGAAGATTGCAATGATAAGGGATAAAGTGGTTGAAGGTATGAAAGCTACTATGACTAGGTTTCTTAATGGGTTGAATGGAGAGATAACTAATGTTGTTGAGTTACAACACTTTATTGTGTTAGAGGACGTGATTCATATGGATATGAAAATGGAGAGATAACTTAGAAGGAAAAGACATGTTCGACTAGCATTCAATTCAGGTTCTTCATTATCATGGAAGCTGAATTTGAAGAGAGAGGGGGTTGCCCAAGCATAAACTTTTATCTTTACCAAATTCGAACAACCTAAAGCTAAAGTTGAAGCCTCTACGAGTTATAAAGGTGAATATGACACTTAACCTAAATGTACTCATAATGATAAATATTTCAGGTGTTAGAGGCGGACATTATGCTTTAGAATGTCCAAACAAGAGGATAATAGTGATGAGATACAAGGGTGATGTGGGATCTGAAAATGATAAAATTAGATTGCGATGACATGCCACCATTGAAGGATTGTACTAAGAATGAATCGGCATTACCTATTAAGAAGTCCTTGGTTATAAAGCACTTCAGGTTCAAGTTAAGGAAAATAACAATGATCAGCAAAGGGAAAATATTTTCCGTACACGTTGTTGTTACCTATTCTTGGGCCACACAATAATATGCAAACAAATTAGAAAAGAGGAAAACAAAAAAAATGAAAAAAAAATTGAAAATTTTGAAAAAAAGAAATAAATACACTAGTAGAGGGACCGTGAATAATGCCCAAAAAATCACCAAAGACTAGTTGGGGAGGATCAAGATATACATGGTTGAAAAAATTCATAATTCAATTTTGACCGATAAAGGCCCTATTTACAAGAAAAATCAATTTGAAAAGAAAAATTCAAAATTAAATATTTAAGAAATCCATTGGAATTTTACAGGGTTTAATTGAATTTATTGGGGGATTAATTGCAAGAAATACTGGTATTTGAGTTCAATTTAGGTTTTAATTGGAGGAAATTGAAGTCTGGAGATTGAATTCAATTACAATTTTGAAAGCTAATTTGATCACATCAAAGACTTAATTGCATAAATATTAAAGTTTAATGGGTAATTAGGGACTTCATTGAAGAAATTCAAAATCAAGGACCAAAGTGTAAAAGGCATGTGGATGGAGGGACTGGAATCAGTGAAATTAAGGGCCAAGTTAAATGTTCAATTAAGGGTCAATTTGTATAAATCAGAAACTAAGAACAAAAATAAAAAAGACGATAAACTTTGGGATTGGTAATTGAGTTTGGCAATGGTAAAATTATACGAAATTAAAAGCTAGAAGGCAATTACATGTGCATTTAAAAGAAATCAAGAGATTAGGGACTATATTGAATTTTAATCAAATCCCATAATAAAACCTTAATTACGCAGGGTTATAAAAATGACTTTGTTTTATTTAAATGAAACAATGTGTTTTGACTAAAACAATTTGTTTTGGTTCAAACCAATGCCATTTTGAACACTCTTAGACAAAAAAAAAGGGGCGGGGGGAACTAAACGACTTATCATGTGGCCGCTACTGATCTTCTTCCCTAAAAGCCTTGAAAAGAGCCTGGTTACGATGCCACCTTGCAAAACTTGTTTCTCCCTAATCTCTTTCTCAAATATGACAAGACCTCACACCTAGCATTTTGTACTCCTACCTAAACAAGACAAAGGCTCTTTTTAAGCTCTGAAGGCGCTACTACAAGAGTCCAAAACCCACATCCTGACTAGCCATGCTTGTCAAAAACAACAAAAACTAGCAAATGTACTCCCCTTGTCACCTCTAAAAACACTACAAAGGCTGATCTTCAACTTCAATGGATGGTTGAGATTCATTCTCTAACATCAAATGGTGAGGATTGACCAGCTCATGTTCTTTGGATTATTCCCATTGCTTTTAAAACAAATAGACATTGGACCTTCAAGAGACATGGGCCTCAGAACCACATATCCTCACCATTATTACCATCTCTCTACCCACTCTTAGATACACTCCTACACTGCCATTCACCTGTAAGTTGAACTTTCATCTCTGTACCCTTCTCGAAGCTCCTGCATCAATCCTATATTCATTTCCATTGTCACTATAGCAGCACCAACATTAGTCCTGCCAACAACCTCTCATCTATACTACCATCTTTTCCCCCCTCCACTAACTAATAATAACCATCGCAACTTAAGCAAAGATACTAAGGAGATAATGTTATTAGATAAGGTAATCATTTAATTTTGATGAGGGGGTTTAGCTCAATACGTACACCATCTCCCTTTCCATTTTGTTCTTTTATTTTTTTTTCATTTGGTGTTCATTATGCATTCTCTTAAGGCCATATGTTAGTTTAAATGCAATGAATGTTTATTTGTTTTTTTTAATTACTTTAGATGTTTAGCCATGCCATGATTTAATATGTATATGTATGTTTAAATGTTGTTTAAGGTTTAGTTGGATGCTTAACATTGTTTTTTAAGTGATAAATGTCAATTTATAATACATTCCAGCATGTTTTTGATGTTCGAGATAATCAATGAAGTTATTATGACATAACATGTTGAAAGTTGGTTGTTGTTTGTTTATGTTGATCTTAGACCATTATTAGTGGTTGGTTGGGATTGCTTAAGTCAAATGCATGTTGTTTATGGTTAAGAAAGTGAAAAATAGACAGGAGTTTGATAATCAGTTTTATTTCAAGTATCACCATAAGATGAAAAAACAGGAGTTTCAAGCATTAAAGCAAGGTAATATGTCAGTGCTAGAGTATGAGGGGAGGTTTCATGACCTTTCTATGTTCTCCCCACATCATGGTCTTACATAGTAGCATATGATAGAGAGATTTTGAGATGGTTTAAGACAATAATTAAAACAATGGTTAATAGCTTTGTAATTTGGGATGATGAGAGGCCTGACAATGGTAGCCCAAGCTCTATTAGTATGTATAGTAGAGGGTTGAGGGTTAACAAGGTCAATCTGGTGTTGGCAAAAGAAAGAAGGTTGATTGCTCTTTAGGTAAACCCTTTAAGCTCTCTCTTTTTAAGAAGGGACAAAAGGATAATACAATCAATTTAAATGAAAAGGAGGGAATAAGTAAATCAGTTACTAGGTCTTATTAGAGTACATGTGAAGGGTTAGTTGGAGGATAATTGAACGTTAAAGGTAATCCTACTAGAGGGTCTTTAGAGTAGAAGAACATTACTTATCCTCATTGTTGCAGGTATGAGCAGTAACATCCTAAAGATTACTCTGCATTGTTGGGGCGATGCTACATCTGTAGGCACGATGGACATAGATGACGGGACTGCCTCTATTTAGGTTGAGGATGTTACTATTGTGGTGGGCAGGGATATTTTAAGAAATATTATCCTAGGACAACCGTGTATGTTCAGTAACAGAGACAGTAAACATAGAGCTACTAGCAGTCAGTCACTATGGATAGACCCACCAAATCAGTGCAGTCTGGGACTGGTGGAAATTGAGGCTGACCTTGAGGATAGAGGAAGGGGACCTATGATAGAATATTTCATATGACCCAAGAGGATGTGTGGGCTGCCACGGATGTAGTAGTAGGTACTTCATTGTTAGAAAATCAATATGTTGATGGATCTGGGTGCTACGTATTCTTTTATGGCAAGAAAAATTAAGAATATACTAAAAAAAACAACCAATTAAATTAGAAAAGGGGTTCTTCATCAACACATCTTTAGTTGATGTCGTACTTGTAGAACATATGTATAAAAGTGTTAAGGTTACTATTGAGGGATATGGTATGGAAGTAAATGTAATGCAATTAGAATTGCATGATTTTGACTTAATTCTAGAAATAGATTGGTTAAGTAACCACAAACATCAAATGGATTTTTTAAAAAAAATAGTGACCTTTCATGGAATAGATGGGAAGAGAGTGACTTTTAGGGGAAAGAGAAATGTCATACTGAATTATGTGATTTCGGTTATGATAGCTAGTAAGCTTATGAGAAAATGGTGTGTGGCTTATCTTACTTATGTAATAGATTCTGAAAAAGGTAGGGTAGAGTTGAATAACCTTCCCATCATGAGAGAATTCCCGAATGTATTTCCAGAAGAATTGCTAGGACTACCTCCAGAAAGAAAAGTAAAAGTTTCAATTGATATATGCCCGGTACCTCTCCTATAGCTCAAGCACTGTATAGGATGGCACCAACAAAACTAGGTGAATTGAAAGTTCAAATAGGACCTTTAGGCTTTGTATAAGGCAACAATAAAGAACAAGTATCATAAGGCAACAATAAAGAACAAGTATCTGCTTTTACAGATAGATTATTTGTTTAACCAACTAAAAAGGTTCAGGGTATTTTTAAAAATAGACCCGAGATCGAGGTACTACCAATTAAGAATCAAGGAGCAGGATGTGCCAAAGACTATATTTATGACTCATTATGGGCATTACGAGTTCCCGGTAATGCCCTTTATGTTGACCAATACACCTACATTATTTATAGATTTGATGAATTGAGTCTTCCAACCTTATTTGGCTAAATTTATGGTAGTGTTTACAGACAATATTTTGGTCTATTCTAACTTATATTTAAAGCACAAGCAACATTTGAGGCAAGTACTGCAAACCTTAAGAGATCATCAAATGTATGCCAAATTGAGTAAATATGAGTTTTAGATGAAAGAAGTGGTTTTTCTAGAACACATTATATTTGCAGAGAGAATAATTATAGATCTAATAAAAGTTTAAGTAGTGTTAAAATGGGAAAAACCTACAAATGTAATAGAGATCCACAGTTTTTTAGGGTTAGCAGGAGGGTATTATAGAAGGTTTATTAAGGGATTTTCAACCATGGCAACTCCATTGACTTGATTGACTAGAAAGGAGGCAAAATAAGAGAGGGTGTGAAGAAAGCTTTCAAGAGTTGAAGAAAATGTTAACTACCACCCTAGTGTTGACACTTCTTTCAGGAACTAAGGGATTTGTGGTCTATAATGATGAATCTAAAAAAAGGCTTGGTTATGTCTTAAGGCAACATAAAAAGGTCATAGCTTATGCATCAAGGCAATTATCTTGTTCATGATTTGGAGTTAGTTGCAGTGGTGTTTACATTACAAGTGTGGAGATATTACTTGTATGGATCTTGAGTTCAGATCTTTATGGATCATAAGAGTTTGAGGTATTTGATGACATAAAAGGAATTAAATTATAAAAAATAGGAGATAAATATAATTGATAAAACATTTTAACTATGTAATAGATTATCACCTAGGAAAAACAAATGTTATTATTAATGCCCCCAGTCATAAGAATAAGGCAATAATGGAGACATTGAAGGAGGAGGGTGAAAAAGAGTTAATGGAATTGAAAAAGATTAATGCCAAGATAGAGATAGGGCCTGAAGGCTCATTGTTTGGCTTAGTTAAAAGTATGATTCTTACTTCAAGATAGAGTTTTGGAAGTTCAACGAAGGAACATCGAAGTGGATAAAGTGAGGAACAAGGTGAAATGAGGAGTTGAGAAACCCTTTCAGATTCTGGAGGATGAGATGGTAGTGATGGTTAGATAGATGTATTTGCCTAAAGATAAAACTTTAAAAGAGAAAGTATTAAGAGAGGCTCATGAATCGAAATTCATGGCACATTTAAAAAGCACCAAAATGAAGAAAGAAATCACTAAGTTTGTAGCCAAATGTAGAGTTTTCCAACAAGCAAAGGTGGAGTTAAGATACCAATTAGACCTCTTTCTATTAGGCACAAGTAGTACTAGAATCGCACATGGACTTATGCTCTCCTTTAAGTACCTTTTAACCAGAATCTTCTTAACTTGTCTTTAAAATTCCTTTATTTCATCTAGATTATTTTTATAGGTTGTTTGGTTAGGACTTGTCGTTTCAAGTATGAAATTAAATTGATGTTTTATTCCTTTAATGGGCAGTAAACCACTAGGAACAACATCAAGAAATACATCTTCATATTCCTACAACAAAGAAATAGCAACACTAGAAAAAAGATGTGTCTAAATCGTTAGCCTTAAGATATGCTTCTTTGTATAAAATTACAAACATAGGTTAATTAGTGTTGAAAGCGCTTTTGACATCACTTTTATATATATATATATATATATATATATATATAACCTCTTTTTGTTTCTTCTCATATGGACCCTCTCTTTTTTCTTCTCTTGGTCAACTTTTTCTTTCCACTCCTCTCGGCCACCTTTTTCTTTACACTCTTCTAGGTCTCATCCTCCTTTTAACTTTAATTGTTCTTTGTATACTTGTTTTGAGGTCAAAGGTAGGATTTATTATCTTTTATAAAAGATTATCTCATTGCCGCTACAACTCATCCACCTTGATTTGAGCACTCACTGTCAACTGGATACTCGACTCCATCATTACTAGCATCCTTAAGTGGCCTCATTTGATCCTCCTTATTATCATTTCCAGGTCCCACTTCTTCATTATCATGCATAATTATAACTCTTTATTTTGGATATTGAGAAACTATTTGTCCTACCCCTAAGCATTAAAAATATTTTATATCATGATTATGGTATGGTTGGTGGTCAGAGTTACCTCTAATATTAGTGGAGACATTTTTCTTACCCTTAGGTAGTTTGGTTTTCCTTTAGGAGTAATATGCCATCCTTTTTCTAATTCAGTCTCCATGATAAAAACGAACCAGAATTTTGGCTTGGTTTTGAATTGTCTTTTCTCTTGAGTTGTCTTTCCAGCTTTATAACCATATGCACCATATCTTCTAATTTTACATAGTGTTATAACTCCATAACATGATCTTATAATCTTGCCATAATAACTTCCTTGTCTTTCTTTATATTTAATACAATCAAGACTATCAAAAGATTCTTTATAAGTTTCAATTAAGCTAATTATAAGACCAAGGGTAAAAAAGCTCAAAGATGAATTCAATGGACTTATTCAAAGTATTTAGATCAAGATAAATTTCAAGAAAGCTACAACTTTAATAAGTGATAATCAGAACTTAGTCAATCTAATCTATATACAAAAGGAGCCTGGTCCATCTACAATGTAAGCCTAATTATTTCACAATGGCAGGGTAATTAATTTTGGCATTAGAGGTAGTTTTGGACTTATTTTTTTTAATGCACAGTTTTACTCTAACAAGCATAATTTTTTGTCCAACTATTGGTTCTAGCTAAAATTTCACCAAAAATTTCCATAGATATTTATATATATTAGGTTAAAATTTTAGAGCAACCAGACATCAGAAAGGCCTTGTAAAAAGATTTAGAAGTTATAATACAAGAATTGTATCAATTTCCTAGTTGATTTAAAATTCTTTTATTATTTTTTAGTATTATTTAGGAAGTTTTTACCTATTATAAATAGGTTTATTTAGCTTGTATTTAGGTTTTTTTGATTAAATTTAATTTGAACAATTATTATTGTGTGTAAGGTTTTGCTCATACTTATAATCTTGGTGCTTCGGTACAAGTTATCGTTGTGCCTAACTTAATTCCAAACCTGATCTTAGCTTTCTTGGAAGAGTTGATTTAACTGTGGGTCTCGGGACCTTTATATCCACAGGGTTCACATTAATATTTTCATAAATCATAGCTATCTTAATCTCTTTCAGGTAATCTTCCACACTCTTAGAACCTTGAGTAAGACTCTATAACTTCTGACATAGGTCCCTTTAGTAATGGCTAGCTGAATCTTCTTTTCATGACAACCTTCATTTAATCCCAAGTTTCAATAGACCTTTCATGATTTCTCCTTTCAATAGACCTTTCTGACATAGGTAAGTTCTTGGATCATTTGTTCACTAGAATGAGGTAATCTTCATTTTAATACTCTCAAGGTTCTTATCTATACCATCATGGCCTCTATTATCCCTTCTAAATCCTTTATCATATGCGTATCACTATTATGCTTAAATTTGACTATATCAATCATGGATGTTTAATCACCTTCATCCACATCTTCATCATCATTCTTAACATCAAATCCAGTTTTGGGTATGGGAGCACGTCTCACTTGCCTTCTAGCATTAGGGACCTTTTCGAGTTATTCTTTTTTAAAGTTAGCAATTGCAACGTCTTGTCTAACTATTTGATCTTTCATATCACCAAACACCATATATATACACTTAAATTTTTATTGCATTACTTGCAACACAAAGAATGTGTTCTCCTTTTTCTTTATAGATGATGACTCGATTTTAGAAGATATATTCGATAGTTATGAAAGATGTTAGTAATAAACCTCATACACTCCATTACATATTTGCACTCAAAGATAACTCAATTGTGTTTCACTCTTGACTTGGCTTTTCTCGATGTTAATCTCAAACTCTCATCTTTTTCCATTCTTATCCTTTTAGTTCTTTATTGAACTAAACGAATTCAATAAAAAAATAAAACTTAATTGTAGTGTTCAAACTATAGAATTCAAAGAAAAACAAAAAAAGACAAACAAGAAATGATAAAGAAATTTAGGAAGAGAAAGCAAAAGAAATGAGATTAGGAAGCAATAATGTCTGGTCTAAATTAAATGGAATATGTAAAGAAAAAAAATTAGCACCAAGAACTATTTTAAAAGGCAAAATAAACACTAAAGATCAACAAATGAACACTTTCTCAAAGAATAATTCAACAAAACATATTCAAGATTGAACTTCTTAACTTGCATTTATGATTTTTTTTCACTGCAAAATGGAATTAACTAAAAGACTTTCTTTTTTTAATCACTACAAAACACAATTGGAAACGAGAAAACCTAAAAATTAAGAACATAAGTTTGAGTAATTTGCATTAACTGTTTTGATTAATGTGCATAAGGTGAATTTGAAATTTATATGGTGTGATTTGATTCAAAGAACAATTATCTATGATGTAATCTTGAAACAAAAAGAAAACAAAATCTGAACAATAAAAAAAATATCAGAACAATAAATTAAAGATAATGAACTTGATTTTAGAGCCAAGTTTTGATTCCAAACTTATGTAAACCCGAAAGAGTAAACCTTGAAACTCATAATCAAGAATTGAAACTCACCTTAAAAGGCTAAAATCAAATTGGAAAACCCCGACCCCATGATTTATAGAATCAAAAACCAAAGGTATACAGTTAAAACACTACAAAGATTATGTCCTTGATAAACTCTAGAAGTTCAATAAAGAACCCAAAGAAGAAATACTCTTACACTGTTCAGTTTTTAATGACTATAAAATTCCACTTTCCAAAGTTTTTTCCAGCTACTTATATAATAAACATTAATTAGATAATAAATCTAAATTAAATCCACATAATTATCTAACTTAAATAAAAAAACTGAATAAGAATAGAGTACAAAAGTCATACTTTTAATTACTAAGGCCAAATCCGTATATAGTACATGTTAACCCATTACAAATTCATGTTTCTATTAAATGAGATTAAAACAACATAACTATCTAACTTCATATTTGATGTCATGTAGAGATTCTCAAAACTTACTCAACCCAGATATCATTAATCAACCCATGAGCTTGTATTAAATGAGATCCAATCCACATACGTAATATTCTCATCAGGAACAGTTTTATGAGGTTATTCTTATTCCAATTCTTCGTCCAGCCATTGCTCAGACACCAATTCTCCGTCTCTAAAATGTTGCGTCTTTGCCCACGTACATTATTACATGCATGCATGACTTCAAATTATTAAATTTTTCGGGGACAGACTTCCCTGAGAGCTTGAGTGATCATTCGTTAATTTCTTCAATTCTGAAGGTAAGATCCACGTTTGGAATGTGTATAGTGATGAAAGCAAGATCACAGTCACACTTGAAGATTGTAAGATACATGAAGGCATCATTTTAAACATTGAAACAACGGTGAAAAAAATTCTAGAAGAAAAGCTTGCAGAGGTTCGATGCAAACATTTAATTGCTTTTTCAAGTAAAAAAAAATACAATAACCTTCATGCTTGAGGCAAATACTGAATATCCTCGCAACAAGATAGTATGAAGCGGGTAACTGGCAATTCGAGTCAGTAGTTTACTTGGTGATCCTAGGGACAAGAATCAGTAATCCAGAAAGGAAGGGGAAATCAGTAATCCAGAGCGGAAATAACTACAGGATATACGTTTCAAGAATAATAAAGAATAAACAGAAAAATTGCATTGCAAGTTTCAACAGCTCCTTCCCACCAAGATCTACGTAACTACATTCACCTTGGACTTAGTGGCAAATTTACTTAACATCTTTTACGTTTTGCTGTAGAAGAACTACAATCACATTTTCTAATGACTTCAACCCATCACAACTTCGAACATAATTGCATCTTCTATTTTAGAAGATATCAGGAAAAGGAGGGGAAAGGAAAGGAATTTTGGGGTTAGGAGAAGAGGGAAGAAAATTGATATCTAGCTAGCTCCCTGGAGAATGATAACAAGCTGCTTCCAAATGGATTCTGCAATAGCCATTTCAGGAACATTCTATAACATAGCAGGTGCTGCAGATTGAAGGACATTTTAAATGCAAAACTCAAAGTAGCCTCCGCCTAGCTCATTGGTGGGAATGGACAAGAAATCTTCTCCAACAGCTACCCCAGAACTTCACCAAGCAAATACATTTCTTCCTGGGATCATCTTTATGCATAGTACATGTACAAGCTGTTTGCGGCAGCACAGGCAATGGAATTTTCAGTAGGATGCCATGCTAAGTGCAACAACTTTGTGGAGAAATCAAAAGAATTTCCAGTTGCATCAACTCCTGGGCCTTCTGCTCCTGCTATCGAGTGATCTCCAGATTAATATAATAAAAACAAGTTGTTAAGATGACAAAAGAACATGGAAAGGGGTGCAAGGTAGGGAGGAAGGAAGAAGAGGCAAAGTGAAAGCACTGACCCCGTCTTACAACACGTGTTATGCTGCTTAGGGATCTTGAAGGCCTTGAAGGGGTCTGGACTTGTCTCCTAATATTATAATTCATTATTTATAAGATGTCCCATCTCAACTATCAAAATCATAGTATCAATCTCATTCATATATCAAACAGAAACTACCTCATTGGATTTTTGCTGGCTTCCAAAGTTGTTGCCTCAGTACTTTCTAGGTTACAACCAAATACCCGAAACAGATTGCTGGGGACATGAAAAAAATACCAAACTAAGGCACATGGAATTGTGGTTTCAATAACAATTATACAATGACCAGATGTAAGGACAAAAAAAACCACTGACCTGTAGGAGCCTGTCGCAACTCGCAATCCATCACCACTCAAACAACACTCGAATTTATCAAAGATTGAATCGTTTTCATATAAATCACACAACTGGGTAAATTCAATGAATATAATTAGAATGGACACAGCCTAACAAAGAAAATTCCCTGGTCCGATTTTGTCTAAAGAAAGGAATCTCACCTTTGGTCTTAAATGTTCATGAACTTGGAAGGTTGCAACTGGACCAGAATCCATATTGATATCCCACAACTATAATAAAGAAAATAGACAACTGAGAATCATGAAATTGAAATTGCTACTTAACTTCAAGTGCATGCATGCATATCTTCTTTAGGTGCCATGAAAACAAAATCAGCTTAAATACTAGATTGTAGTTTTTTGAAACATCAGCACAAAGCAGAACCAGAAGTAATAGTTGCTTGAGAAATCTTTTCAAGAAAATAGAAAACTCAGGCAGATTGCTTTTACCAGCGTACTGTTTTCTTGGAAGACTTGGTTTCTAAATTTACCAAGTTTAGAAAAATGAGTTCTCCATTTTACTACTAATTCCCATATTTCAATCGGCAAATATAGTTTACCAAACATTTTGCAATTATGAAAAAGAGAGATTCTTATTTCAACAGTCAAATACATTTTTCAAACAGATGAATTAAAAGAAACACAGAGCAAATTAGTCTTGAAGTAAACACAACCTATAAAGCATAGTTATTAAACCCGGACCGGCCCAGCGGGTTGACCCGGGACCCGGTGGCTGGACCGGTTCGGGTTTATTAAAAGACCAGCCGGTGCAATAACCCGGCAAAACCCGGTCAACCCGGCAGGTCGACCCATGACTGGGCAACCCGGGTGAACCCAGACAAGACCCGGCGTTTTGAAGTTGGATCCGCTTGAGATGATTGCAATTTGCAAGTCGATCTGGGTTTGGAGATCTTGAGGCCTTTCCTTGCTTTGCTTCAAAACAGGGTCGAATACGTCCCTTTGTGGTGGATCGACGAGCCTTTGTCGTATATTTATTCACCCACTCCTTCACAAAGCGATGATTAAGAGGGGGGAATCAGGTACTAAAGGCTTTCTTCTTCCCAGTGGTAGTAGCCCTCTGCCGTGATTCTTATCCTCTCTTTTATCCAGATTGGAACTCGATTTGAACGTCTTTGGATCCTAAGTCGGCTCCACTTTCTAGAATCCATGTTTAACATCTAGCAGGCTTTATTAACACAGAGAGAGAGGCAATAGGTAGCACTGTAGCAGTACCAACACCACAGGCTTTATTACCATCAACAAGTCTTTAACTTTGTGAGGGGAAAGATGTAAAAGAGAAAGGGTAGATGAACCACGGGAATTTGCAGGGGCAAGATGTAAGAGAGAGAGGGTTTGTGTGATGTTTTTAAGCTTTAAAGCATGGGGGAGTCAACGAGTAGAGAGAGTAGATGAACTTTGTGCGGTGATGGTGATGAAATTAAAAGTCCTTTCTCTCTCTGCACAGAACAACCACAATATCATGTTCATCCCTCTCCCACGCCCTTCACATTGGGTTCCACAAAATAACCCGGGTTTTATGGGTTGACCCGAGTTAACCCGGGTTGACCCATAAAACCCGGGACCCAGCCCTTTGACCGGGTCAATCTCCGAGCCGGGTTTAATAACTATGCTATAAATTGCTCATGCACTCCATACATGCAAAATTAACAAATCAACTAGAATAAAAATTTGGATAAGCTACACATCACAAACAAAACTTAAAACAAATTTTACACGAACAGACAAAAGGGCAAGAGTTGTAAATCTATTAAACTTCTAAGTCAATTATTTCATGTCTATTTGTGTAAAATTTGTAAATTTCATTCCTTGTATTTATTTTTGTTTTAAAATATCTGAAAGTTACAAACTAACATGGCATGCATCATCAATCCAAAACTCTTGCCATCATCCAGTAGTTTGCATTTCTACAAGTTCATATAAGGTAAACCTGCCGTTGTTCTTTGCCCAAAATGGCTTCAAGGGAAACAAAGTACTAGTGTTGACCAGCTAGCAAAAATGCTTAGGTTTTTGCTTAGATGCTTATTGTAATATAAAATTTCATGAAGCACTCAATTTCCCTGAGCCAGTTACTTGTCATGAAATTTCATACAGAACTCATTTTCCCTGAATCATCTCATCTTTGACACCATAGCATAAATTGAAACACTTGATCAAGTTAAGAAAAAAAAAAAAAAACAGAATACCAACATTCTTTTTACCTTTATGGTTTTCAAATTAATAGCACGATGAGTCCTATTATGAACTTACTGTCCAATGTCTTGGAACCTTGTTACAGACATAACCTCCTGTTTCTTGCTTCCCATAACAGGTCATAGATAAAAACAATTTGCAGGAAAAGTCAAATTCTATCTCTAGACATTTTGCTTGATGAATATTGCATTTGTTGGAATCATACTGTTTGGGCATCCTATGGATTGCAGAGATGGACATTTCTTCTGTGCTTATAAGCCACAACATAGCATGCTTAGGAGGTCAGTTTTATGTAATAAACCTTGACTCCTATGAATATATGTATCCAAAAGACTTGCAGCAAATTCAATGAAAAATTATGAACCAAAATCTTGCAATTATATAAGCCCAAACCTTAAGAGTCATGTAATCACGACTGAGTATATGTCTTCCATCCCTTGCAAATTTAATATCAGAGATTGAGGCAATTATTTCTGTAAAAAATGATCTCGAGCCTGGTGCCTCTGTTTCCTCAAACCTGTATGCAGAGGATGTTACTGGTGGGCTGTTTATAGTACTGGAAGTAAATGAGCGATATAAAATAACACTTACAATTTGGCATGAGAGTCACACAAAGCTGATTGTCGCAAATCAATGAGTCGGATTGAGCCTTTTGAACTGCTGTATGCTAACGTATTGCAATGGCCGGGGTGGAATTCTGCTGATGTTATAACCTCTGCAAGGATAGGTGTACAGGTTGAGACCTCAAAAGAATATAGGTAATACAGATGCTTCGCGGTTGAAATAATCAATTACTCAACCAAAGGGGGGACAGAGGATGGCAAACATTGTCCAGTATCTATTCAGAAATTCATATGGGAAGGCGAAGGACAGTATTGAAAAAACAGTTCATGTGCACCAGGAAAACCAACTGAATTCCAAAAGGTGAAATATACAAAGCCAGAATCCTCAAAATTTGATCACAAGTGCATTAATGCTTAAATTTACATCCTTAATACAATCAGCATCAGTGAACAAAGAGCTTACCAGTAAGATCCTCCATATTTGCAGGTTTGACATCAACAATATTGAAACTTTGATTGCTAATTTCCAAATTCCAAAGATTTATTCGTAGGTCATCGGCGGATATAAAAGTTTCACCATCACTGGAATATATGACACAGGATGGAAAGATTTGAGAAATTTCAATAAAATCATAACAGTACCAGGCAAGCTTGAACAAACACAGAGATGCTAGTCCAATGACAATAATCTTTCATTATGTGTTCCATATAGAAGCAATGAGCAAAACTAGGATGTCTAGAAACCCTCACTATGCAATGTCTAGCACGATAGAGCCAAAGATAATGCAAAGAACAAGCCAATACCATCCGATTTGTATGCACAGTGCAATTTTGTTCTTCAAAAAGGACAAATTGAACAAATGAAAAGGGCAAGAAAAAATTGAGAAAGAAAAAAACTAAGGTCAGTGACTATAGAGACACTTAAACTCAATAACATTTGTAGCTCAAATGTACGCTGTTTTAATGTGTGAGATTTTTAGCTTGCCACTTTAAGAAATAAAAACCAACTTTACAAGCCTGGAGAAGAGTTCCTAGAATCTTCAATCATTCCATTTTGAGGCAACTGTAATGGGATAGAATAATGGTTTTCATTTCTTTTATGGCATATCAGGCGGCTTAGAATGATTTCTTTTGGCTATATTCAGAAAAGATTGAGTGCAATCTCATCCTGAGTTTTCTTTATTTTGTTTCTTCAACTTCAGGGGACAAGATGTGCTCCTGTTTGTTCCTCTTTGCTATTCTCTTTCTTATATTGTCTATGTTAAGAATTACGACAGGCCAAAACACGGTTCTTTTCATTTGTAGAAACATTCCAAATAAAAAATAAGTAGCACAAAATCTTATCATCTCTGTCTTCCTCCCCAATTTTAAAGCCCATGGGACTCAATAACATTACAAAAGAGCACCTTAGAAACAAACCATGCTACAAGCACATAGCAATAAAATATACAACACAACATCAGTAGCAATGCTGCTCTTTTATCACAATGTCAGTTTTTCTTAAGAAAAAAATTCATGAATGCCAAGTAGTAGTGACAGATTTCCATCATCAACAAAAAAAAAGGGAAAAATTGAAACATACATTGTAGACTGTTTTAAAGTCTAATCATTGTCCAAGAATGAACCCAAGAACTAAACAATAATGAAAATCTTAAAAGAACAAAACTAATAAAAAACAGATGCCACTACATGCTCAAAACAACCACAAAAGAAAAGGAATGACCTGTTGTTTGAAATTGAATTAATATGATAATCATGAGCATGAGCATATACCCTTCGACAACTAGCCATCAAGCTTGTCTCATCGCACGTCACCTAAGAGTTAGATCCACAAAAGATAATGCAAGGAGTTCAAATAACAAATCAACCTCATCAAAAAACAACTGTTTCCATTTATCAACACCACCCACACCCACACCCCACTCCAGCCCTAAAAGGGAAAATAAAAGACTTCCAGAATTTGATTCATACCTCATATATCTAGCATTAAAAAAAGGAGAAAAAAAAACACAAATAGAGGGTGCAAAGGGAAACCAACTTACTCATTATTTGTTTTAGTAACCATAGCATCAAACGCTACACCAGTAACTTAGAAAGGTTACAAAATCAATTGAAAGCATTGTTCCTTGAACAAGGAGGCCTTTAAAAAATGCACTACTGCTTATGAGGGTGAGTGAAAAGTGGAGATAAGAGAAAATTCTTTCAGAGTGTTTGGTTGCTTTAAATTTCATTTGGTGACTTATTCAGCTGTTAAGCGATCCAGTTGTTGGGATTTCCTTCAGTTTTTTGAGCTCTTGCATTATGGATTATGGTTATAATTGAACAACAGTCTGTTTCGTAAGATGACAAGCTTTATTTTGTATGGCCTGTTCCATTGTGTTATCATCTTTCCATTTTAATGTAAGGCCTATTACTTCTTTTCCACCCTGTGATTTTTCATGGATGGCCCTTTCCTATGGTACATTTGAATGGAGAGAAAAACAAGGCTTGACTTCCAAGAGTACATTAGCAAATCAATTGAGGAAGTTTTTAAATAGCAAAAGATTCTGTAGTCATAAAGTTACATTGGAGGAATCAATTCAAGGAAAATTGTACTTCATACTCTTTCAGACATGAGCACGTCTATTTTAGATTTTTTTCTTTTTTTTAATGTGAAAACTGGAGTTAGTTTTACTTATTTCAAAAACATAACCAATTCACAAATGGAAAAGGAAAAGAAATGGAATGGTTTAAGTACAACTACCACTGGTAAACGCAATGATGGAAAGCCCCCAGGAGGAATGCTGAAGTCATTGCTTGGTAAATCGTACTTGTCTCCTCCATTTGCAAGATATTGTTTACCAATACTTGAATTGCTTGAACTGGCAATGCTACCATTTCCTATAGCTTTAGAAGGGTCCACATTCATTTCAGAAATTTTCTTCACCTTCTTCTCTTGGACCTGTACAATTCTCATAAAGAAATATCAAAAAAATAAGTGGGCTTAAAATGTAGCAACCATGGACCAAAAAATCAATAATAATATCACTTGAAGCAGTCAGGACAAGGAGTTGATATATGAGGTGTTCCACTTTTGATAAACCTAGACATTATGATTTTAAGATACACCTAGACAATTTGATTATAAGATACACTTAGACATTATGAGTATAAGCCGACATTTGAGCACAGATAATAAAATTCATCATGCATATATTTCTGGGGATACGTGCTACCCATTCAACCTCTCTAAAACACTACTACACATTCAACCTCTCTAAAACACTACTATGCATTCAAGCTCTCTTGAACAAATTCTGATTAATTACAGGGCCAATGATGTAGCCCTTTGTTATGCACTAAGTTGCAGTGTTTCTGTAAAGCAGCAAATCAGTAACATCCTGTATGCTTTTGACACATCAAGTAAACACCATAACATGCTATACACAGTTTCATTTACAACCTCTCATTTAAACTATGACTAGATCCTTGTACGCAAGACTATTTGATTGGACAAATTCAAAGACAGAAAAAGACCTAATTAAGATTTTTGATAAAAAATGGCCTCAAAGCAGATCAATAAGAAAATGATTATATTTATTCTCATTTTTATGCCATGTGAACAGAAGCATGCTGGCCACTGGCCAGGTAGCATAATAACAAACTAGGTAGTTGAAGCTCACTAGCAGACATGATAAATGAAAAGTATTTAGCCTTTCATCATGCTTCAAGATAACGTTCCTTTCCTACCTTCCAATACTTGATGGTTTTATCATTAGTTGATAGGAGAAAAAGAGCACCATTGGTTGTTTGGCACCATCTGATTTTGTTAATTTTCTCCTCTATTTCCAAACTCTTGAGATAGTCAAACTGAAAAAAGAAATGAACATGCAAGTGTGAATGTTAGAAGCTTGGTAAGCCAAAATGCATCTGAAAAAATGACAGAAAAGAAGACCTCAGGTTCATGGCTCTGAAATTCTGTTTTATATCGAAACTCAGGATGCCTACTAATTGGGTAACCCATCCTCTCCAGATCCCTTCTGGATCCACCATGCTACACATTACAGAAAAGGTTCGTCATAATACTACCAGTAACATGACAATAATCCACTAACAAGAAACTATTAGCAAAAATATTAATATTGCATTTTGCTAACAAAGCTAGAAAAAGAAGAAAGAGCATACATCCTTAGTGTCAGTTCTCTCAAAGAGAACCACACGGCCTCCACGGTCACCAGTAGCAAGATGATCACCACTTCTATCAAATTCAATTGCTGAAATAATATCAACTGCAGAAAGAAACACAATAAGATTAAGGAATTTTATTATATGTTCTGCCATAAAGTTGCAAATAATATTATTGTAGCACAAACAAAATATAAGAACTTGTTGAAAAGCATAGCAAAAAAATAAATAAACACATAAACAAATAACATATACAGTGTGAAAATAAGAACAATACAAACCAAAACATCATTATCAGTGATTCCCAAACAAAGAAAGAAGCTACTGGCTCTCAATGAGCAGCAGCACATTGTGAGAGTATCCAATAGGACACCAACACAGCTCCTAAAACAGAATGTCCTTTGTACTTGCTGGAGGTACATAGTAAGGTAAGCAGGGTCTTGCATAAACAAAATATAATCTAATAAACAGTTTGCTCTTTTCTCCCACATGATGCTAGATCTTTAGCAAAAAGTAGTTTTTTACAGATACAGATTACCGAACTCAAGATTCCACTATATATACAGTTGTACTTGCCGACCAAACAAGCAGCCATTCTAATTCCCTGTGCACCAATAAAAAAAAGATTTGCCAGGGCAATAACAATCAAATACTCGGTTTCATAGCAGTGATGGCACAATTTTGCAACCCCACCCTTCTTGAACCAAAAGAAGACTTTCAAGATAAGTTTCTCGATAAAAACTTGTCTGATATCCACAACTATCTTTTCCAAATGAAAGAAAATAGCTTCAAAGAACATTCTGTACTACAATCCTCCTAGAGAAATTATAACAATCTTTTCCAAATGAAAGAATGTAACTTCTAATGCCACTCTGTACCACAATCCTCCTAGAGAAATTATAGTGATTCCTTTGATGTAGAAATATATAATTTCAGCAACAAATAGTCAGCATAAGTCCATACACACACAGAACAGAGCAAAACTTTATGTCCCTTGTTTTAAATATTAAGGATATTCGCTCCTATCTATCTAGAGATTCAATCTTCTAACATCAAGTCCTCGATAGAAGAAACCATCGAATGGAAACATTCATTTCTCAAGGTCACTCTTTACCAAACCACCTCAAAGTCATAAACCTTGGCATCTCAACTACTGGCAGACAGTGTTGGCACTTACTACTTGTCACTATGTTTATTCATATTAATCCATCATCTCATCTGCAATGTTGTAAGTTTTAGATGTGCAACCTTCAGGAAAAATATTGCACTGTTCAAAGCTACAGTTTATGCATAGATGCAGGTCTAGACTGTTCCAGATGTTATTTCCCAAAATCCTGCTCCAACAGGAACATAAGTGGATCGCTCCTTCATTTCTACTTTAGTTTAAATAACTTCTTATAATCCTTCTTCATGTTCACAGTTTTCATTCCACTTCAGTAATGAATGGGACACAGTATCCCTTCAACTTACCTCTTTCCATACCCTCTCAAAGCTTTAAAAATACATGCATGTCCCTTTTTTCTGGAATGCCACCTACCTCACCATCCTCATTCTGGATCCAAATACAGTAACTCTTTATGTTGTACATCTATAGATAAACCACCAATGACATTTCTTCCATGGGGTTTCTTTATTGTAACCCTCCTCCAAGTCGGAGAAACCTCTCATTTAATTTACACAAGTTTGGAAATGATGCAGAAAAAACCATTTGGTTGATTTTCAAACCAATATAAATCAAGCAACATCCAGAGATATAGAAAAGGAAAAAATAGAAGTAAAACTCTAAAGCACTATTCAACTCGAAAGAAGTTTCTCCTATTCTCCGTGTGCATTGTTCTTGAACAACGAATAACAAGAAAAATAGAACAAAACTTGGGTCTCCCACTGAACCTGCCCTACCCTAATCACTTATATACATATGTAAAATGTATTCAACTATAAACCGAAGAAAAAATAATTATCCACAGAAACACAAACAAGTCTAATTACACTTCACTAAATCAAACATATCAACTACGTAACAAACTCCAAACTACTGATGGGTTATACAAAATCATTAAGATCCAAACTATAGCCATCAAGTTCAAGTAATCTGCAACTTAAATAAAACACCCATTGCATGCAACATCATAAAAATTAAATTAAAAAAAAAACCACTCTCCACTCACTCACCAAGCTCTCACTAGAACACTGCTGCTACTACTACTTGATTAATTAATTACTGTATCAAAAAAAAATATGGGAATCAGTAACTCGTTCAAATCAAAACACAAAATACTGATTGAGCCAAAAACCAAAACACAATATCTGATCCGGCACACAATCTATTTCGGATCCAAAACCAAAAAACCAACCCTAATTTGCAAAAACCATATCGAATATCAAGTGGATCCAAATGAATAACATGTTACCTTCTTGCACTTCTTCACCGGCGGTTCGTTCACCGAAGACCTGAGAGAATTTCCACTCCAGAGGCTGTGGTGGAACAGGCGGAGCTTCAGCAGCTTCATCTCCACCGTTCATTTTGTTTTGACGATCAGAAATCAAATGTCAGGCCCAGATTAAATCTCAAACTCAATCAAACCAATGAATCAGTGAGTCAGTGAGTCAATTAAAAAAGATCGCATCTTTCTTTCAGCTTAATATCAGAAACCCACCAAAGCCTATCCTCAACATTTTCATATCTTAAATGAGAGATATATTGTTATATTATTTATTATTATAATAAAAATAAAAATAATTCAACCATTGAGATTTGAGACAGTTCTCTTCTCTTCTTGCCTTTCCCTTTTGTGTTTTTGGTTTGGTCTTTTCCTTTTCCTTTTTTTTTCACTTTGTATTTCTCTGCAGGCCAAATGAGAAAAATAAAATTCCACTTTCTCTCTCTTGGGAAAAAGGAAAACCCGAGAACACAATGTTTACTTAAAAGTAGAAAATGGGGATTTTAATGGCTTTTTCTTCTACATTTTTTTTTTTAAAAATTGACTATTGAGGAAAAGGAGCATGGAGAACACAACATTTAGTTGTTTAAAAAAAGTTACTCTCTCATGGTCATTAAACTAAACTTGGATTTGTTCCGGTTAAAAACTTGGTTTTAAATTACATGGGTTAATTTAGTCAAGAGATCAAATTCTAACTCTTACGAGTTGATTCGAATAAATCTAAAAAAATAATTTATTTAAGCTATTAATAAAGTACCAATTAATAATCGTGCAACCTGAACCATATATTAATATTCATAATTCACAAACTATGAAAACATTATAAGACTCACATTGTGAAGCCCAACCCACACAATCTCCTTAGATGCTAATATCTTTCTCTTTCTTATCCACCCACCTTAAAAAACATTTATTAATCAAATACAAAAAAGACATTCTTTTTGTTTCTTACTAAAGCTTCCACACAAACAGTCTTCATCAAAATCTACTAAGTTAAACCCTACATTACAATTCAAATCTCCACATGTCAATACTATTTCTCAATCTCACCCAAAAACACTCACATTTACCGACTAAAAAAACACCAAACTTGTTTTGTAACCAAGGCAATTGAAAAGGAATCATAGGTAGTGGAGAAATCAGAATCAAAGTCGAAGTCTTCGGTGAGTGAAGAGTTGGGAGAGGAGATAAAAAAAGCAATAGAGAAGAAGGGCAAATACAAAGGGAATTTGTGGAGCGGAGTGGCAAAGGAGATTCAAGAGATAGAATGGCCTTTTTTTGGGAAGGTTTTGGGGATTACAGGTGTTGTCATCGGAATCATTGTTGGGTCTAGTGTTGTTTTGATTGTTGTCAATAATGTTTTAGCAAAGTTGGCTGAAAAAATGTAAAAAAAAAAATCAGCTCTCACCTGAGTTACGCCAAATCACCTGGGTTCCGGGTTGACCTAACAGGTTGTCTAGTATGACCAAGTCAATTGTAAGCCCAGGTTTTGCCAATTTAAAACCTGTATAAGGCCTCGGGTCGCCTAGATCCTAGGTCAACTCGTCAGGTCATGCCAGGTTTTATAATCATTGTTCTACTTTAAACAAAGAGAAAGAAATAAAGAAAGAGAAATGGAAAAAACACACATAAACACTATATATTATCTATAAACAATTACTTCTCTCTCTCTCAAATAATAGGCTTTTGTTTTGTTGTGTTTTTCTTTACAGGGTAAAACCTTTAAAAAAGTCTTCCAACTTCAGATTTTATTTTCATTAAGTTCTCATCCAAACACTATAAATTAATTGAAAATATTAGATATACTATAAAATGATTCTTTGTGTTTTCGCGCAAACTTATATATCAATTGAAAACTAAACTTCCTTCTAATATGAACTTAAGGATGTCTTTCCCATATCTACATGGCAAATTTAATAAATTCTCCTAAATATTTTAATACAAAATATAAAAAAATAAGCACATCTATTTAATCACCAATTGAATCCATTAAGTTACTATAAAACAAATTTTTTTCTTTTAAAAAAAGAAAAAAAATAAAGTATAATTTATACATGAGTATAAGTATGGAAATACTCAATTAAGAATTTTTAAAATTTTTGGCATTTAAATGAGGTAGAAAATTATTTGAAGACTTAATATAAATTACATACATACTTAAAGGATTTTTTTTTTAAGGTTCGCTCTTTCATTTTGTTTAATCAATTAATAATCTCCTTTGTAGTGATAATGTTTTTTTTTAAGTTTGACAAACAGTCTTGATTGAGTGATGATAATGGAAGAATTCAATATCATTAGTCGATGACTAGGTGTTTTGATGAGAATCGGCTAGCTACATGAAATTACATATTAAAGGTGTTAATTGGGTCAATTATAGGGTCATGGATTAAAAAAATTGAAGTGGTATTCAATGAGATTATTCAGAATATTTGGACCAAGTCAAGCTTTCAGATTTCAACAAGGAATGATCAGGCTGTAATTAATGTGATCCATGCAGGAGTTGGACAAGCTTAAGTCGGTTTTGGGTTGTATTTTTCTAATGCACAGTTTTACACTAATACATATAATTTTCAATCTGACTATTGGATCACACCAAAAGTTTTCCAAAAGATTCTAAATGCTTTGTTTTATATAGGGTTAAAATCTTGTAGTGATTGGACTTCTAGAAGATTTTGCAATAAGGTTTAGAAGTTATTGTGCAGGATTTACATTATTTTCCTAGTTGATTTAGGATTCTTTTTTCTATTTGGATTGGTAATTTTTTATTAGTTTTTTTTATCCTTGTTCAAGACGTTTTTATCTATTATAAATAGGGTTGTTTAAGTTGTGTTTATTTATTTTATTTTTTTACAGACTTTGATTTCATAATAATATTTTGTGTGCTTGTGTTGCTCTTACCTATTGACTCTTTATTAAATTATCTTAAACTTATCAAAAATCAATTGTCTTTGTGGTGTCCTTTCATATACTTTTAGTTCATGATTCCTTATAATTTGTTGGGTTAGGTCTTATTCTAATAATTTTGGTACCTTAGTTTAAGTAATCATTGTGTCGAGTTTTTGTTATCCTTAAATTTGATTTTAGCTTTCTAGGATTTGTTCTTTATTGCATGTGAGTTCAAGGGTTCTTAACCTCTAAATTCACATAAGTTGGTATCAAAACTAGACTCTAAAATCAAGTTATATCCCTTTTTCTTTAAGTTTCCATGTTATTTTTAGTGTTTCCTTCGATCTAAAAACTACAACGGTATAATACAAAAAAAAGTTATTTGAATTTTATTATTGTCAAATTAAATAGCTAACTCTTGATCATGAACTCGATAATCAACTTTGTAAGGTTTTAGTTGCATGAAGGCATAGGCAATCATCTTCTTATGCTACATCAAAACACACCCAAGTCTCTTATTAGATGCATCATTATAGACTACAAACCCTTCATATCCTGAAAGAAGGGTTAATATTAGGGCAGTGGTAAGCCTTTCTTTGAGTTCCTTTAAGCTTTCTTTACAATCCTTAGACCATTCCTACTTAACTTCATTCCAAGTTAATCGAGTTAGAGAGGTCACTATTATGGAAAACTCCTTAATAAACCTTTTATAATATCTTGTTAAATCAAGGAAAGATAATTCTGTATTTTTGTTACATTAATAGGCCTTTCCTACTTTAAAGTAGCTTTCATCCTCTTCAAATCCATAAATATCCCTTCTTTTAATATCACATGCCTAAGAAAGATCACTTCCTTCAGTCAAAATTCACACTTACTCAGCTAGGCTTAGAACTAATGGCCCTCTAATGTCTATAATACACACCTCAAATGTTGTTCATGCTCTAAGTATGAGCTAGAATAAATCAGAATATCATCTATAAACATTAGAATATACTTATCCATGTAGAGCTAAAAGACAATATTCATCAAATTCATAAAAACTATTGGAGTATTTGTTAGCCCAAATGGCATTAGCAAGAACTTGTAATGTCCATAACAAGTCCTAAATGCAATCTTTAGCACATCCTACTCTTTAATCCTTAATTGGTAATATCTCGACCTTAAATCTATTTTAAAAAAATACTTTAGCTCCCTCAAATTGATCGAATAAGTCATTTATCCTCGGAAATGGATATTTATTCTTCAACCTCACTCTATTTAACTATTGGTAATCAATTTAGAGTCCAAGTGTGCCATAATTCTTTTTCACAAATAGTACTAGGGCTTCCCATAATGAATTGCTCGAGCATATAAACCTTTTATTTAGTAGTTCTTGAAATTGGATCTTCAACTAAGTTAGTTTTGCAGATGTCATTCTATAAGGTAGATGGGTTATAGGAGATGTTCCTAGTAGTACGTCAATAAAAACCTATACTTCCCTTTCCAAAGGTAATCTTTGTAACACATCCGGAAATGTGTCCGAGAACTCCCTCACTATAGAGAGTTGGGATAATTCAGTTTTATCCTTTTTGAATCTTTCACATAGGCAAGGTATGCCATACACCCTTTCCTCATCAACTTTCTAGTGGTCATCATCGAAGTAATGCAATTCGATATGACATTCATCTCTTATATAAATACCACTCTCTTACCATTTAGTTCTTAGAGAGTCACCATTTTTGCAAAACAATCCATTTGAGCCCTATACCTACTTAACCAATCCATTGTCATCATCGAAGTTATGCAATTCGATATGACATTCATCTCTTATCTAAATACCACTCTCTTACCATTCAATTCTTAGAGAGTCAACATTTTTGCAAAACAATTCATTCGAGCCCTATACCTACTTAACCAATCCATTTCTAGAATCAAATCGAAGTTATGCAATTCGATATGACATTCATCTCTTATCTAAATACCACTCTCTTACCATTCAGTTCTTAGAGAGTCACCATTTTTGCAAAACAATCCATTCGAGCCCTATACCTACTTAACCAATCCATTTCTAGAATCAAATCGAAGTTATGCAACTTTAAGGGTATTAAATCTATTTTCATCTCACACCCACCAATACTAACCCTTAATCCTCTATATACATGATTAACGTTTTCATCTTCTTCTAAAAGGGTACTATTTATAAATCTCTTATATGTTTTACTAGGTTTTTCCCTATGTTTTCCCATAATTTTCCTAGCTATAAATAAGTGCATTTTTATAGGACCAATCAAAGCACAAACATATAAGGAATTCAACCGTGCATACTTGCCGCAATATAAGAAGCAACTCTTACCTCTTTTTAGATCATGTGGAACACTCTCCCCTATGTTTTTTTTCCCTAAGCTCTTAGACATCCCATATTACTGATGGCCCTAACTGTGTTGGTTTGGTAGGTCTATCCACTATGACAAACTATTATTGACTATGTGTTAGCTGTCTTTTTTATTGTGCATAATGAAGAGTCCTTCTAGGGCATTCCCTTTCGAGATGTCATTTCTCTCTATAATAGTGACATCCTCAACCTAAGTAAAAACAATCTCTCCATTTGTGTACCTCTTGCTTATAAACATAATATCGACTTAGCAATGCCGAGTAATCCCCTAGATGTCTTTACTTGTATCGGGCACACTGAGGATAAGTGACGGTTTTCTCTTTTGTAGTTCCTTCGACTGAATTGGCATTTAAATTTGACTATCCCTTAGTTGACCCTTTACCATTCATCTGTCACATTTCCCTGACCAAGATTTCCCTATTTTTTTTTTTCTTAAACTAGCTGAATTATCTTGTTTTGCCCCTTTTGGGAAAAAGTGGCCTACCAAAAAACTTTAAATTGGCCTTGTTAACCCTTACTAATACATGTTTCTAAGGCCTGAGAGTTACTTTTATCAACTTCTCATAGTCTTGAACTATCATGCAATCAACCGATGTTTCAAGTCATGCTTGAATCCATCCTGCAGCCTACCAATCACATGTTGTTTAGTGGGAATGTAGTGTAAGATGAACATTTAGAGATCATGAAAACTCCTTTTATGCTCAATCATCATTATATTTTCTTACTTTAAGGCCAAAAACTCATGTTCTTTTGCCTTACAATGATAAATAAAGTAAAACTTATTCTCAAACTCCATCTTAAATTCATCCTAAGATATCTCTTCGATGACTCTCCTCATCTATATAGTATCCCACCAAGTTTGTGCCCTATTTGAAAGTAGTTAAGTGGCACAATCCACATGTAGTTCTTTAAGCACTATAATATGATTTAGAATCTTTTCCATTTTCTAGATCCATCTCGCTGCAATCTTTGCATCTTGCTCTCCCAAGAAAGGTTCACAACCTATCTCCCTCATAATCTTTATTAAACAAACTAATCCAACCATATTATTTATGGGTTTTAAGGATATTAGGGCTGCTAAAACTGCTCTAAAAAAGAAGAATCAATATGGGGTGCAGGGGTTCCCGCAGGTGTTATGAGTGGATGTCTTATTCTTTATCTCTGTCTCTTTTTATTTCTGATGCAAGGAGGCAAAAACATTCTTGTGTCTTATTGACTATTCCTACCTTGATTGTACCGATATTGCTGGTATATATGATGTGGTATCAACTAATGGGTCTTCCCCCTATCTCTTAACTATATCAACATTTTTATCAGGTACGTACCATGTTGGAACATTTTAACGCGAGTCATTTTATATTTAAAGTCTACTGAATTAAAGCTAGGGCTCGAGTACCAACTTTAACGACCTTATATTTAAGACAAATTAATATATTCAAAGTCTTAGATAATGTAAAACTAAGGAATTCGATATATATATATAATTTCTCTACTGGAATTTTCAATAAAGTTTCCCCTAAATTTTAACATTTCCAAGTGTCTATATCGTTATTCATCTACAAAAATCTCAATTTCACACAAGATCTAACATCTTAGATCATTTCAATATTCAACAAGATCACAATAGATTACATCTATCCTTTCGACTTTCCATTTTACATTCTACATAATAATCACTATAAATGTATCTTATAAAACTTAACTTAAACAAGTTATAAAAGATTAATAAATTAAGTCTCAAACATATATATATAAGATATAAAAAAGCAAGATTAGGCAAATACTATAATGAACGAGAGAAATTAAGTTAATGAATGCATGTTTGATAATATATTTAATTACATCTCGAAAGACATTACTGGAATTACATTATATAACAAAAGTATGATATTCCTAAATTCAACATTAAAGTCTACCATCGCTAGTAATAACAAAAGTAATCTATAATAGAATAGAAGAACTACTTTCAGAGGACTGCTCTCAAAAGGGAGGAACTTCAGCCACCTTCTCAGACCGGATAATGGGTGACTCATCTAATGCTACTCGCAATGTTGTTGGTATTGCTCCTCCGCCTTCTGACTTGGATGTAAATGTTATCTCTACAGTGCCCACCTAGTTGGTCCTCAAGCTCCAACTGCCTCTAATCCCCATGAAACAAGTGACTCACCATAGTAGGCAAATGGAGATATTTATTTGCTAGTAACCGTAGCTCTGATTGTTGTTCTAAGCTTACTCACTTTTCTAGTATTAATTGCTCTGAAACTTGTACTTTGTTATCTACGAACTTGGGCTCTAATTGTGATGTATGGAAATCTTGTATTGTTGGGTATGTTGTAGGCAAGTTCCTAGGTTTTAGAGCCCTAAACAATATCATTAGTAATACTTAGAAATGTGAAGCCACATTATTTGTTCACGACTCTAGGTGGCTGATACATCATTTCAATAAGGTGGAGGACAAACTTGTTGTTCTCAGTGGAGGTCTTTATTTAGTGTTTGGAAGGCCATTTATATTGAGGCTTATGCCCTAATTCTTTAATTTTTCTGCCAAGGAGATGTCTAGGGTGCCTGTTTGGATGAAATTCCCTAACCTTCCCCTAGAATGCTAGACACCCAACTGCTTATCAAAGATTGTCAGCATGTTTGGAATACCTTTACAGAGTGATAGATTAACCTCAACTATGACACAACTTTCCTATGCTAGAGTCCTTATAGAGGTAAACTTAATGGATAACCTGCCCTTTTCTTTTAAAGTTTTACTGCCAAATAGATCCACTATAATACAAGAAGTTGTTTATAAAACTATGCCAAAATTCTGCAAAATCTATAGAGTTCTTAGCCATACTACTGTAGTATGTCCTTCAGCTGGTAGTAAGTCGGCTCCTCAAGATAGTGGTGAAATGGAGAACAGGAGTCGGGGGAGTGCTCTTCAAAGATTGTGTCTTACAAGAGATTAGGTTGTGAGAAATATTGAGAATCTACCGGTTGAGCAGGCTTATAACCCAAGGCAACCTGAGGCTTCCACTAGTGATTGGAAAGTAGTCCAGGGCAAAAAAATTCTCGCAAGCATCACAACAGTAATAAAAAGGAGTAGGCTGTGGCTACCCCTCAGGCTGTTGCTGCCAACACCAAGGGCAAATAATAGAATAAGAGTTCAAAGGTGGTGGTTGAGGTTGGTAATAGTAGTAAGGGTAAGGTAGTTGCAAATACAGTTCCCACACATATAGAGACTACTGATATGAATTTTGGTTGCATGGAATTTATCTGTGATGGTAAATAAGTAAGAATCGCCTCCAGGGGTGGGGCAAGAGCTCATACAATGTCATCTCATTGGGTGACTACAAGAAATGGGAATAGACGAGTTGACAGAGGAGGTATGCAGTTGCTTACTGATTAGTACTTAAAAGTGCATTTTTATCAAGGTTTTATATCATTATTTTGCACTTGAAGTATCAATAACTCCTCAACTATATCATGTTTTATAATAACAAGTCTGATAATATAAGATACCTTTAATTTATGGTAGATATTCATTTTAAATGCAGGCCTATCACATAAATCAAATGATTGATTGATAAGTTTAACTATTGAAATTGAGAAGACAAAGAGAGGGTTAAGCTTAGAAAAGAGATGCTGATTGAATTCAAATTAGAACACCATTTGATTATTGAATCATAACTGAAGCTATAGAACTTGGATTTAGGTTTGGTTTATATGGATAGAAAGCTAAGACATATGCCTAAAACTTTCATGAGAGTCCAAGATTCAAAAGGACCGTTTTCAAGTTCAAATTATAGCAACAACAGAGAAGTCAGAATCTGTCCTGCAGCCTAGAAACTATTCAGGGTTCAGTCCATATCTCGAGTTCTAGAAGTCAAAATGACCTCATTCTTATGTTGTTGGAAAGTTGAGACAATGTCCCAGAACTTTCATGAAGACTATCTATTCAAATTCTGATATTAGCAATGACGTTTTCTGCAAACAAGAAGATAAGGATTGTTACCAAGTCAAGAGGTGACCACCCACTCAACAATTAGTCATCAAATCAATAGTTTGAAATTTTAGCCTATAAAAGGAGGCATTTGCCATGCATTTAGGCATCTTGGTGTTCAAATCAAGATCACTCTCTTTCTTTGTATTTTGTAATGTTCAAGTTTTATTTCATGTTATATATTCCTCAATCTCTTGTTTATGCTTTTCATTTCCTTTACTATACTTATATAACTATGTTCTTATCTTGTTTATCTTTATTTCTTTTATTCATAATGTTCAGCTAAGTTTATTATATCAATGTGAAAAGGTTACACTAATGGTGTAAGAATAAGTATAGTATAAACTCAACATGGACTTTAATGTTTGATAATAATAACATGTTTTGTATTTATTATCTTACTCACTCTTAATACCTTGCTTGCTAAATGGTTAATCTAGATTTATGTTGAAAAACCCTTGGTACAACAAATACTTGACACTTTCATAGCCCAACTATATGGTATAACCGACACCTGTACTATGAAAGGAACTTGATTTGTTGTTAATGTAAGTTATCACTATGAATACCTGACAACATTTACAAGTATTGACATTACTCAAATAACATAATTAATATAATCATGTTAATAAATTATAATCCGATTGGAACCTCCTTTGTGTGTGGTTTCCAGTTGAATAATAAAAAGAGTTTATATTATACTTATTTGAAATACCATTAGTAGATCCTCTAACCTTGACAATTGTTTTATATTTATTTAAATCCTTACATCAATATCACATCTCAAAGCTCTCTTTAACTCCTTTTCTGTTATTATCTATTTCTTTATTTGTAGTTTATACAGTTAACCTCCCTGTGGTTCGACCCCGATCTTATCGGGTTATTTATTACTTCGACACTCTTACACTTGGGATAAGACATCAATCTTTTGATCATGTCACTTACCTCTCCTATCTTCGACACTCCTTAACAGTCCTCTGAAGCAGTATGAGGTTGTTCACCTCATGAAGAAACATAAAATGGATGTGTGTGGTCTACTTGAGACCAAAATGTCTTCTCCTAAGGTTGCTTTCATGCACCAGTTTCGGTTCAAGTATTGGAAGGTTTTTCAAATGCAAAGGCTTGCCCCAATGCCAGAATAGTTCTTTTCTAGAATCCTTCTACAGTTTTGGTTGATCTCATTGATTCTTCTGCTCAAGGTCTTCCTGTTCGTATCACTAGTTTAATCTCTCAATCCAGATTCATGGCAACTTTTATTTATGGCTTCAATACTATTATTGCTAGGTGATCCCTATAGGTAGATTTGCACAGATGGTTCCCTATTGGTCTTTGGATGATATTAGGTGATTTCAATTTTATTCTCAATTCTACAGATAAGTACAATGGGGAGGTCTCTAATTATAAAATCTCTTATTTTAGAGCTTGTTGTTCAGATCTTGGGCTTCATGATATTAATTATATGGGTTGTCACTTCACTTGGACTAATGGGAACATTTAGAGTAAAATTGATCGAGTTTTGGTGAATTCTTCTTGGTCCTCCTTAACTCATGTTCACTTTGGGAATCCTGGGGCTCAACTCTATAAAGGTCGGAGAAGCTTTAAATTTTTCAACATGTGGGCATCACATGATCAGTTCTTAGATCTTGTTTCTAATATTTGGCACTCCCATTTGGTTGGCTCTCCCATGTTTATTCTTTGCAGGAAGTTAAAGCTCTTGAAGAGGCCCCTAAAAGATCTTAACAAACTCCATTTCAACCACATCTCTAAGCAAGTTTCTAGAGCAGAAGCAACTTTGGAGAATCTTCAGACAACTCTTCAGGCTAATAGGGATCATCCTCTCCTCTTGTAATAGTATAAGTAGTTTAAATTGTAATTAATGAATCTTAAGTCCGTTGAAAAAATTATGACAGAGGCTGTAAGTTCTTTCATGCCTTTATGAGTCAGAAGCATAGAATGAACTTTATCCCCGCAATCTAAAATAGTAATGGTCTCTTTAGAACTTCTTTGGAGGTTGTGGGGGAAGAATTTGTTAACTACTATCAACAGCTTATTGGCAGCTTAAAGGATACGATTCCTATTGATTTGGAAGTCATTCAAAGTGGGTTGTGCTTAGCTACCAGTGCTCATGAACTTCTATTAGCTCTTGTGACTATTACTGAGATAAAAAAAGGTGTTGTTTGGTATTGGCAATGATAAAGCCCCTGATCCTGATGGTTAGTCTTCTTTCTTTTTTAAGCAATCCTGGGATGTTGTTAGGGCAGATTTTTGTGCAGCCGCTCAGGATTTCTTTATCCTGGGGCAGCTTTTGAAACAAATCAACCACTCTATTATTGCTCTAGTTCCCAAGTCTGCCAATATCACCTTAGCTTCGGATTTCAAACCCATTTCTTATTGTAATGTGATCTATAAGGTGATATCTAAGATCCTATCAGGGCGATTAGCCTATGCATTTGCAGATATCATTAGTCCCATGCAAAATGCTTTTCTAGGTAGAAGAAGGATGACTGATAATATCTTTATAATGTTTTGGGTTCTCGCCAACTTTGATGGTCTTCTCTCCTCTTGTTCCTCACCTTGATTTTCTCTTCACATAGCCTCATATTCACCTTTTAGCTTTTTTTGATCATCATACACTTGTTTGGGTGTAAGAGGTACAAGAGTGATGGTTTTACCATTTTTACAATGGTATATGTTGCGATGTCGTGATCACATAAATTAATTACCTTAACATAAACAAACAAGATAATATAGAGCAAATAAGGGGTCGATCCCACGAGAAATGATTGTACCATTGGCAAAGTATTGGTGGATAATGGTTCAACTTTCAATGTACTCCCAAAACATATGCTGGATGAAATGTCAGTTGATTCAACGCATATGCTGTCAAGCACTATGACAGCTAAGGCTTATGATGGTTCCTTAAGGAAAATGGTGAGGACCATTAAAATAGAGATATTCATTGGCCTACAAGTTTTTTTAGTAACCTTACAAGTTATGGACATCCACTCGTCATACAACACGTTATTAGGAATGCCTTGGATACACGCTGTTGGCACCATAGCATCATCCTTGCATTAGTTTTTAAAGTATATTGTGAATGGAACATTGGTGACAGTTAAGGCTGAAGAGACCTTGACAATGGTATAAAATATGACAGTTCTCTATATAGAAGCCGAAGGGAGTAAAGATGGAAATCTCTATACTTTTAAAATTGTTAATGCATAATGGGTATCAAAAAACAAGGTATTTAGAAAACTAGTAAATTTAAAGTCGCAAGGATAGCGACCAAATATTTATTAACGCAAATTTCTTTATTATCATATCTCTAGGAATCTTTAGAGGATAAGTCTGATAAGGTTGAAAACTGTAAATCAAAGATTTAGGCTCGATTTTAAGCTTGAAATAAAAGACTATAAAAGAGCTACTAATATCAAACGAGAAAAAAGGTTGGTCAGGCTGGAAAGAAAAGGAACTAGAAGAGGAAACGATTGTCATCCCCCCGATCTAGGTATCATTTCCCAAGGCTACTTATATAATGCACTCTTAAGATATAACGGATGTCCCAACCCAAGGCTTGACTATTATGGGCATTAACATATTGGAACGCAATGATAGTAAAGTCAAGAGTTGTAGTGAGAAAGGAAAAGTTGTGGAAGGAAAAGAGTTGCTGTCACAACTAACTATCGACACCATGGAATAAACATCTGCAAAGACCTTCATGTAAAAACTGGCAAGTGGTGAAAGGTTTCAAAATTTGGTGACCTAAGAGACTCCTATAGTTTTGAAAAAGTAAATGACAATGTTGTTCTAGTGTGCTTTTTGTGCTTTCTATGTTTTTTTTATGTGTTTGTCTTTGTTTTCATACAAAGTTGGCAATCTTTGACTCAAGATGTCAATATATGGTTTTTATTATAGTTGAGCCTATCCTTTTTATCAATGAGATCATGCATTTTCGGAAATTTCTCCATCTCTTTATCTTTGCAAAATACACACTTACACTGAAACACCTTATGCTTTCATGAAATTTGAAAGAGGATTATCCACGAAATCACAAGCACTTTACACTAAGAATGAATGACCAAATTTTGATTGGTACATAATTGTAATGGAAGAAAATGAATGAGAAAAGGATGATGTAAAAGAATTTGCGAGGCTAATAGAATAATTAGAGTAAACTTGGAAATTGGCAAAAGAAGAGTTAGAGACAATTAATGTCGGTATAGGGCAAGATAAAAAAGAATTAAACATAGGGACTCTAATCACTACTAGTAAAAGGAGAAACTTAGTCTCACTACTATGCGAGTATTTTGATGTGTTTGCTTGGTACTACGTGGATATACATGGTTTAAATACTAATATTGTACTACATAAGATGCCATTAAATGAATGAAGTATACCTATGAAGTAGAAATCACAAAGAACTCGTCTTGATATGGTGCTCAAGATGAAAGCCGAGATAGAGAGATAATGGGATGCTGGTTTTTTGAAGGAGGTTAGGTACCCACAATAGGTATCTAATATAGTAGTTCCAAATAAAGGTGACAAAATCAGAGTATATGTAGACTACATGGATTTAAATAAAACAAGCCTAAAAGACAACTTTCATTTGTCACACCTCGATGTCCTAATTGATAATGCGGCGTGAAGCTCAACATACTTCTTCATAGATGGTTTCTCTGGAAAAAAATTGAAATAAATCCCTTTAAGACAAACACTTTTCATCAATAGTAAGTCTTATACATAAAGACTAAAAAATATTTTATAATTAATTAAAAATAAAAAATAAATTACTAATATATTTAAAATATTTATTATTTTAACTATATGTACGAATATCATGTGATTGCGATATAAATGAAAAGCTGATGGGATCATGATGGAGAGACCACATTAAAAAAAATTACATGAGTAAAAGAACCTAGTCAATGAAAAAAGTAAAAGTCAACATTAAAATAATATATATTTTAATTGTATTAATAATTTATTTTTTATTAATTATAAAATATTTCTTAATTCTTACATAGAAAATAAAAAATTGACAAAAGTATTTGATCACAATAAAAATAATAAAAAAAACATTAGTGTATCAAAATGAAAATTATTAAAGTTTATTTACTCCATTGATATAATAAAAGTTGAAGTACCAATAGATATTTAAGGAAAAAATAACATGTCATCAAATAAAGAAAAATTTGACAAAAGATTGATGGAAGTACTTGATTGAAAAAAAAAATTGGTGTAGTAAAAAAATTAACTCAATTGAGAAAATATATAAAATTAGTGTCAAATAGTACAATTATCTCCATGTTTTATTGACTTTTTAAACCACATGAGGAAAATGGTTTAATGATGAATCCAAATAAAATGAACTAAAAAACCTCTAATAAAAATAGACGTAAAAGCATCAAAAAGCCTAAAAAACACATAAGGAGCATGGGTTTGGGCATGGTGGCCCGACCCAAACTCTTAATAAGCATAGGCTCAGGCAAGGAGCCTGACACGACCACAAAGTTGATATCTTCTCCCAAGTGTAGGAGTGTTGAAGTAATAAATAACCTGGCAAGACCAGGGTCGAAACACATGGGGGTTAATTGTATAAACTACAAATAAAGAAATAGGTAGTAATAGAAAAGGAGTAGAAGAGAGCTTTAAGATGTGATATTGATATAATGATTAAACAAGGATAAAATAATTGTCAAGGTTAGAGGATCCACTAATGATATTTCAAACAAGTACAATATAAACTTTTTTTATTACTCCACTGGAAACCACACACAAAGGAGGTTCCAATCGGATTATAAATTGTTAACATGATTACATTAGTTATCTTATTCGAATAATGCTAATACTTATAAATGTTGTCAGGTATTCATGATTATAACTTATGTTAACAATAAATCAAGTTCCTTTCATAGCACAAGTGTCGGTTATACCATACAGTTGGGCTATGAAAGTGCCAAGTATTTGTTGTACCAAGGGTTATACAACATAAATCTAAATTAACTATTTAACAAGCAAAGTATTAAAAGTGAACAAGATAACAAATACAAAACATGTTAGTATCAAACATTAAAGTCCATGTTGAGTTTATAATGAAACATGTTACTTATTCTTACACTATTGGTGTAACCTTTTCACATTGACATAATAAACTTAGCTAAACATAATGAAAGAGAGAAACATAAATAAATAAGATAAGAACATAAATAAGATATAAGTTAACTAAGTAAATGAAAGGAAATGAAAAGCATAAACAAAAGATTAATATAAACAAAACTTAAGCATTACAAAAATATAAAGAGAGAGAGCAAGAACATGATCTTGATCTGAAAATCAAGATGCCTAAATGCATGACAAATGCCTTCTTTTATAGGCCAAAATTTGAAACTATTGATTTGATAACTAGGTGGCCACATCTTGATTTGGTGACAATCCTTATCTTCTTGTCTAAACAAAACGTCATTGCTAACATCAAAATTGGAATAGATTGCCCCCATAAACATTTTAGGAAATTATCTCAGCTTTCCAATAAAAAAAGAATCGATGCATTTGGACTTCTAGAACTCGAGATATGGGCTGAACACTGAACAATGTCTGGGCTGTAGGACAGATTCTAACTTCTCCGTTGTTGCTAAGATTTGGACTTCCAAACAACAGAATTGAGTCTTGGACTCCCATGAATATTTTAGGCCTATGTCTTAGCTTTCTAGCCATATAAACCAAATTGAAATCCAAGATCTATAGCTCTAGATATGACCCAATGACTGAACAGTGTTCCAGTTTGGACTGAACCATCATTTCCTTTATAAGCTTAACCCTCTCTTTGTCTTTTTAATTTCAGTAATTGAACTTATCAATTAATCTTTTGATTTATGTGATAGGCCTGCATTTAAAATAAGCATTTATCATAAATTAAAGCTATCTTATATTATCAGACTTGTTATTATAAAACATGTTTAATTAGGGAATTTAATGATGCTTTAAGTGCAATATGATAATATAAAGCCTTAGTGAGAATGCACTTTTAAGTACTAATCAGAGCCCGGACCCAGCTCCCAAAGGCATGGGCTTTAGCAAGAATCTCGAGCCCATGCACCCAACAAGGACATGCGTCCAAGCTCGGTGCATGTCCAACTGGCAAAAGCATATGCATATGTCATGCTTCCCATGTATTAGGTGTACGCCTACCCTATTGAGTGTGACACGCCTTATCTTTTTAGATGTTATGTCTAATTGGTGATGGACATGCCCAACACTTGGCTGAGAGTGTTGCCCAACATGCAAGGTGCTAGTCGGACACCCAGTATGGGTGCTAGGTATGCACCCTAGCTCCCCTTTGGGCGCACGCTCTAAGCCCAATATGCTTAGGTCGATACAACGTGTTTGGACGTATTATTCATCTATAATAGGACTAGTCACCTTGCTCAAGCCCAACACGTACTTGAGATTTTTCTATGACTGCTCGTTGGTCACTCTGTATTTTCATTGATCCTTTACATATTATTTTAAGTAGAATACAACTTAAAATATCACAAGGGTGAAATTACACTTCAGACCATTCTTTTCATAAAAGGACAAGACTCATGGGCTATAAATACATTATGGATCATTCAAACTCAAGGTTCACAATCTCTTTATTCTTAACCTTTACAACATATATATCTTTAGAGTCCATCTATCTAAAATATCATTGCACTTTCTCTTTCTATAAAGTTACTAGCTTTACTATCGGTGAGTCTCCATGTCCATCAAATGAAACCTTTTGTAGGTACCATACACCTTGACTTACTAGGCATTTTCCACAACTACCATAGCTACCAACCATCTTGGCTTACCAGACATCACCTACTACTACCAACCACTTGTGCTTTCCATATCAAGCCGTCAAACACCTTGGCTAAAGAGAACAAATCATATTGCTTGAACTAAGAGATTAACTAATTATCTAACACATCAACCTTATTCCTAAGCATCTTGAATTTTAGGACTCATCAATTGGTGTTATCTGTAAGAAACTAATAAAAAATCCATTAGTTTCTAAAACTTGTTTTTGACATATCCACATCATTTCATGGCACACAACCAAGACACTCAAAAGGGCATGGGCTCGAGCAAGAATCTCGAGCCTATGCACCCAGCAAGGACATGCGTCTAAGCCAGGTGTATACCCAACTAGCAAAAGCATATACATATGCATATGCTTCCCATGCATTAGGTGTACGCCTAGCCTATTAGGTGTGACACACCCTATCTTCTAGATGTTATGCCCAATTGGCTTTGGACATGCCCAACACTTAGCTGGGAGTGCTGCCCAGTATGCAAGGTGCTAGTCGAACACCCAATCGGGGTACTAGGCATACACCTCATCTCCTTTTTGGGCGCACACTTTAAGCCCAACATGTTTGGGTCGATACAACGTGTCTGAACATATTATTCATCTAAAATAAGATTAAGCACCTTGCCCGAGCCCAACATGTACTTGGGATTTTTTCATGATTGCTCGCTAGTCCCTCTATATTTTTTACTGGTCCTTTACATATTATTTTAAGTAGAATATAACTTAAAATATCACAAGGATGAAATTACACTTCAGCCCATCCTCTTCATAGAAGGACAAGACTCATGGGCTATAAATACATCAATGAATCCTTCAAACTCAAGGTTCACAATCTTTTCATTCTTAACATTTTCAACATACATATTTTTAAAGTCTATTTATCTAAAATATAATTGCACTTTCTTTTTCTATAAAGTTACTAACTACTATCGGTGAGTCCCCACGTTCATCAAAGGGGACCTTTTATAGGTACTATACATCTTGACTTACCAGACACCTTCTCATACTACTATAACTACCAGCCATCTTGGCTTACCAGACATCACCCGCTACTACCAACCATTTGTGCTTTCTATATCAAACTGTCAAACACCTTGTCTAAGGAGAACGAATCATATTGCTTGAACTAAGAGATTAACCAATTATCTAACATATCAACCTTTTTCCTAAGCATTTTGGATTTTAGGACTTATCAATTGGCGTTATGTGTGAGAAATTGATAAAAAAAATCCATTAGTTTCTAAAACTTGTTTTTGACATGTCGAGCCATTCCATGGCACACAACTAAGACACTCCTGGTTAGGACCCAAGACAAATCTACTTGTTACCATGAACACTTCTACCTAACGAGACCTTCAAAAACTCACCAGTTAGGTATAACTCCTTACTCAGACTGTGTTGGAAACCTAAGGAAAAAATTAAACTTTATCACCCTGACAAGTCTTAACACTCTTAACATCACACAACACCGCAACACCATTACCACCGGCCGCACCAAGCACCCGTAGATGATTACATTACCCAAAGGAGATAAAACATAATGAAAATTCTAAGAGTCCCTTAAGGGGTCGTTTGCGCCATTGCGATGCTTATGTATAGAGCTAGTACTCTTAACGTCCTCCTTTAGCTACTGTGAGATGGATACCAATTATCATAACTATCATTCCATGTCAAACTCCTTGAGCTCATAAGAGTCTAACATATAAAAGACTAAAAGAAGGTTTATACATAAGCATACCCATGAGAATGACTACAACCCCTATAAGTGGAGGGGTTCTCCTTTGTCCAAATGAGTATTGAACACTTGACTCTCTAAGGACTACATTTCCATAAAAATAAGTATGGACAACTATGTTGGCTTAGTCGATCAGATGGAGCATATACATAATGTATACAGGAGCTTGGAGTTGGTCATTTAAGACAATGACTTAATGTGAAAAATCATTCCCATAACCTTCTCGGGGTCTATGCGTGCATGGTATAATAATTTGGAGCCAAGCTTCATTGATGGGTTTAGTTACCTCTGTGTTAAGGAAGTTGTATGCTTCAGCACCAGTATACTCACCAAGAAAAGCTTTATAGAACTATTTTATGTTACCCAATAAGAGGGTGAGTCTACATGTACATATTTGAAAAGGTTCAATTATGAGATGCTCAAGGTAGAAGAATTGCTTGACCCAGTAGCCTTAGAGGCCTTGATAAGAGGGGTAAGGGAACATGCCCTTTATAGAAAACTTTATGCCTTACTAGACAGAAGCTTGCTCAAGGTGAAGCAAGTAATAGAAAATCAATATGGATGTAAGAGGCTAGTTTGCTACGACACAAGTCTCCTTATTCTTATAAGAAAAACTAGCATAAAATAAATTCCAAGTGAAATGATTCTCCTAGTGGAAATGAAAGCTTGATGAAGAACTATGATGGACTAAACCATGAGTGCTTGATGTATTCTAAGGATTTACCACCCCTTTGAATCAAAATAGGATCACCCATTCAATGTTATTAGGGTAGTCAAGGTGAACACTTACCAACTCTATGACATGTTTGGAAAAATCTCCCCTATATTTAGCACTTGCATCACCTCAGGATACACAACCTCAAAGAGAATACATGTTTATTTTTAAAATAAAAATATTGTATATTTGGCATGTATTTCCTATCCACAAATCTCTAGTGCAGTCTCGGTCTGACATATTCTTCAAGTGATGCCTAAAGGCCTTTCACAAATTCATCAGGGGTTGATCTAGGATCTCTTATTCTTCAAGTGGTGTCTAAAAGCCTCTCCAAATTTACTAGGGATTGATTTTGGATCTCATGCCTTTTCAATGTAGTCTCAAACTAACATCACTCTATAATGGGGGGTTCTCATATTCCATGTCATTCTAGGAAGGTCACATAACTGTCACACACTATTAACCATTTTTTAGTGGGGTTCTCCTAAGCCTTCACACCTTCACTAGGGAGGATACAGACCTTCTTAGGGCTTCCAAACCCCCATAGCATCATCAAAGAGGTTACAGACCTCCTACTCTTCAATGATATCTTTCTTTAATTAAGGGATTTCATGTTTTATTCCATTCTAGAGAGGTCGTATGCCTCTCACACTCCCATGCAACCACTCTCTAAGTAATGGACTTGGTTTCCCTGATACAATAGAACCACCCTTCACAGATCCATCCCCTTCGCCACTTAGAATTTTTTCTAAATATAGGCGTCAACATGAATTCACTCCCTACAACCCTTTACAAGTGTTTTTGAGTATGAGTGTCAACATAGATCACCCTTTTTAGGTTCCCCTCAGCCTTTTCGAATATTTTCTTGGTATATACTCACCATTCATAGGTTTCCACCAGCCACTTAGAAACTTTTCTATATATAAGCTTTTTCTCCATAAGTTCCTCGTGACCTTCTATGTATGGAGTTCTTTATATCTCACTTTACTCTCCTAAGAATTTTTCCAAGTATGGATTCCTTCATGGTTCCCCTCTACATACTTTAAAACTTTTTCAAACATGGTGCACATCGCAACATATAGGCTCTTCGATTTATTACCTTGGTCTTTAACCCCTCTTCTTATATGAAGAAAATTCAATAAACTCATTATGGTAACTAGAAAGTTTTACAAGTCTTTACTGATTAATACTATAAAGACTTGGGGGTTGCTGATGGGTCCAAATAAAATGGACCTAAAAACATCAAAGATCCCAAAACACACACAAAAAGCATGGGCTCAGGCAACGAGCTTGAGCACCGCTCCCCAAAGGCATAGGTCGGGTAAGAATCCCAAGTCATACACCCATGGTTCCCATGCACTGGGCGTATGCCCCAGCCCATACACTTGGCATACATCTGGCTGGGTAAGGAGCATAAGTGCATGTCTACACTTCCATTTCACTAGGTGTGTTATTATGCCTATCATGGGTGTGATGTTTGGCTAAGGTGTGCCCCCTAAAAACAATATATTTGGGCTCAGGTAGCGTGCTTGGATCTATTTTTCACTTTTAATGGGCTCAAACACCTTGCCTGAGCTTAACACTCCTTTGAGATTTTTTTAGGACTCTACACGAGTCTCTTAGTATTTTTTTTTTTTATTAATCCTACACATATTATTTTGAGTAGAATATAACTCAAAATATCACAAGAGTAAAATTACACTTCAGCTCATACTCTCCATAAAACAAGATTCATGGGCTATGAATACATTATGAATCCTTCAAACTTAATGTTCATAATCTCTTCATTCTTAATATTTTCAGCTAACATATTTTTAGAGTCTATTTCTTTAAAATATCATTGCACTTTCTCTCTATATATAGTTTCTATGACCATCAAAGGGGACCTTTTATAAGTACCAACCATATTGACTTACCAGGTACCACCTACTACTACCTCACCTGCCAACCACCTTAGGTTACCAGGCATCACTTACTACTACCAACAACCTGGGATTTCCAAATCAAGCTGCCAGATACCATGGCTAGGGAGAATGAATTATATTGTTTGAACTAAGAGATTAGCTAGGGGTGAGCAAAAAAACTGAAAAACAGAGAAAATCAGAAAAAACAATAACCGAAAAAATCAAACCGTGAAAAAAAACTGATTAAATCGATTAAAATTTTAAAAAAACTGGCTGGTTCGGTTTGGTTTCAGTTTTATAAGCCTAAAACCAAAAAAACAAACCGAACCCAACAAAAAAAACCGGAAAAAAACCAAGCCAAACCGGAAAAAAACCGAGCCAAA
>Ga0325410_1000226_pt1 | contig 55597 bp, 47 predicted proteins | sample PopdelMetagenome_16_FD_206182 | JGI IMG/M metagenome (GOLD analysis project Ga0325410, IMG submission 206182) | Populus deltoides microbial communities from Bellville, Georgia, United States - Xylem-PdIQD-R3 | ecosystem: Host-associated > Plants > Phyllosphere > Stem > Wood/Secondary xylem... | reverse complement strand
TGTCAAGTTTTGACAAATACAATAATTAAGTTCCAAGTTTAAGCACCAATTGTCTAGAAAAATTAGTTCAAATTCTAAGTTGTTGGGTGAAATATCCCTTCTCTTTGAGTCTTTGTATATATTACGACTTTTATTTATACGTATTACAATTGAAACTGATTTATTATTCAAAAAAAAATCTATTTTCATGAAAAAATAAAATATAGTATGATCCCGCTTTGCATGTTAAGAATGAACAATTAAAAAAAAAACTAAAAAACAAACACACTTAGACACATACATAATTTCCTAACATTTTTTTTTATCAAAAAATAAATAAATTGTCCTCATATATTAGGACCATTTTTAAAGGCTTTGGAAATTATATGCAATTGAGAGCCCAATAGACAGTATAACAACAACGACAACACTTAATTTATGACATTTATAACTAATATATATGAAGGGAAATAAAAGATATTGAATGAAAAGTATATAATTTTTGTTCTCAAAATTATTAATCACGACTCCGTCTAGGACATGTATTATACATTACAAGGGTTAACTTTGGTTAATTGATGATTCCAAAACAACATCATTTTAAAATTAAAAAAATAAAAATCTCAAATCAATTAAGGTGCAAGTAGATTGATTAAATTTGATTGAGTTAATTTTTATCCAGTTTAATTTTAAAAGCTATCTAGATCTTGGATTAACAGGTCATCGGGTTAATTCGCAGGTCAATAAAGATTTAACAAGACTGTTATTTTTTTATTTTTATCTTTTTTTTTTCAAAAGAACAATGAATGTAATTAATTTGAGTTGATTTCATTTTCATTATCCCGTGCCATGCCCACCAGGAATGATAATAACAAGCTGTTCTTGTTCAAATGAGTGGAATTGAGGAAATTCGTGTGTCAGATCCAACTTTGGAAAAAGCCAAACACTAAAGAAGTTTCTGCTTAAATTCCAAATAGAAAAGGATATCTTAACTGTTATGATATGTACATCAATTTCTATGAGGTTGAGAAAAAACGAGGGAATGCTTCAAATATGCACCAACTTTTTGCCTAACTTCTTGCAGGTACTTTGTCAAGATCAATGCCTCCTTATTACACATCTTGACAGCTCCTGCTTCGTGTTTTGTTACCTTTAATCGCCCAGAACAGGTCGATTTCTATGATTAAATTCAAACTGGAAATAATAACGTGAGGAGTATGGAACATCAAGCTGTAAAGCCAGGTTGACTACACGGTGCAAACTGTGTTCGAAAAAAAAAAACACAAAAAAAGATGTTTTTAAATGTAAAAACGTAGTTTGCATCGCTCGCCTAGCCATACGAAACCTTTAATCTTCAAGGATCCTTGGTTGCAACCATGATGTTACAGGTTCAAACTTGAGAACAATAATTCTCTAGATATATGGCTGTACTTTAGGTTACGTTTGGTCCTGCAATGCAAGAGATCAATGGCATGCTTTGTAGTTATAACTACATATAGTTTTTATAACCATCTTAGAGATCGACTCGAAATTAATAAAGCTTAATTGGGTGTTAATGAATTTCTTTCCAAACTTGGGCTCGTTGATGCGACCTAAATTCGAAGGAGATGGAATCATGGATGCTATTGATATACTACAAGTTAATTAGCCCCAACCTCGGAATCAACAAATAGGTGGCTGGCTGGCCGCCCTAAAGAGAAAACAACAAAGAACCAGTCAAGTGGATTAATGTCGACACCGTGTGATTGTCAATTCCAGCATGGATGGAGCTCATGATTCATCGTCATCATCGAAGCTAGGCGTGGGTGGTCACATAACCTCTCGGTGTATTGCTTTCCAAACCAACCTGTTCGTTTTCAAAATTCAAAAGACTCAAGAAACCAATCGAAGTAGTGCACTGGAGCAAGAGTAACGTTACGATGGTGAGACCCTTTTCTGCTTTTAAATCAATGAGAAGCAATGCCAAAAGACCTTTTCCTTCATCGTAGATAGGAAGGGTTCTGGTTCCCACCATCGATCCCTGTTTGGTATTGCGGTGTAACCTAAGAATAAAAGTTAGCTCGGTCGATCCGATTAAAACAAAATAAAACTCGGTTCGAGGAGCTTTATAATTACGCTTGAAATAGAGGATTTAAACCCGTGAATTTCATCATAAGTTAAAACCCTATGCATGAATCACACTTCACTTTCTAATTTTCTTTCTCTACTACGGTGATGTAAAGAATGGACATCATCTGTGTCTTGAAATTAAGAGGGTGGTTGTTAGAGCTGGGCAGGTCACCCAATATTAGACTTGATGGGCTCGTTTGAAATAAGGAAAGTGATCTAATTGCGCAAACAATAATTATTAGTCGAAGACTTCTGAACAGCCCACTTTAATTAACTTCTCCCGAACGAAAAGAGAGCTTCTGATCAAACTCTAAGAATCAATAAATATATATATATATAGAATAAGTTACAGCCTGAGCTTTTAAGTAACCATTGTGAGGAATAAAATGAAGTGAACGATGATGAGTGCTCACCTGCTGTTCATGCACTTTCTCCCTACAACCTTGAATGACAATATTTCACTTCAATCAGCCGGGCAGTAGGAAATTTAAACAAAACTCTTCAACGCGTGGTGAAATCATTGTAGCGATGGATGCAGTTTATCGTGGATTGTTATAGTAAATTTACCTGTCTCCTTTGGTGGAAAAGTTGGAAGGTCAGGATATGAAGGTATTTTGATTTTTTTACATTGATTCAATGGTCATTAAAAGATTGAACATAGATATTATTATCCTTTTCAGATTATTTTATATAGTAAAAACATTTCTCTACCCCTAAGATCAATGAAATTTAAATCCGCTGTTCAAGGGTTTTTTTTTTTACTTTGCACAAATTTTAAAATAAGTAAAATATTTCTTTGCTCTTAGATAAGACAAAATTGCTTTTATACATTTAGGGGTGTTTTGGTACTTTCGCATTTGTTTATTTATTATTTCCAGAGTTATGGGGGGCTTTTTAGTAATTTAATATTTATTTTTAATATTAAATTCTGAAAAGCTGCTAGTATATGTTTTTCACGCACCAGCACGTTGGTGGCGTCCGTGCTCTTTCTACGGGGCACGCGACGCCATCGTTTGTTCGAAAAAAAGCCTTCCATCGTATCACTGGAAATGTCATCACATGCTCTTTCTCCTAGTGTAAAGTGTGTTGGTGGTGGTCCGAAGGTTTGTTGCTGGTGGTCGTTTCTTCTTTTTTCTTTCTACTTTTCTCTCTTCCAGTTAAAGTATAAGTTTATCCTTTTTATCTTTTTGTTTTTCAATTCCAATCCTTATGTTTTTTATTGTTTATTTTTGTCCGTGACCCTTTTAAAAAAAGTTTTTTATGTTTTCAATTCAGTCCTTAAATTACAATTTATCATATATTGTTTTCACCAATTCGGTTGTTATTCTTTTGAGTTGTCATTTTTATCCTTGGATCTTTTGTTAAAGTTTTATTAATATTCAATTTTATCATTCAATCAAATCAAAGTTTATGTTGTTTTTTGTTTTCAATTTATCCTTCAATCTTTTGATTTTTTTTTCCTTTTGTTAATTTTTTTTTCTTTTCAATTTAACCCTGCAATTTAATTTTTAAATGCACTCAAATTTATTTTTTATTTTGGTTTCCACCCTTATTTTTAATTAAAAAATGTTATGTGGTTGATTTTTTTTTCCGGATACATCCTTTAGTGTTTGATTTATTTGGGATTGAGCTTCACGGTTTTTCCATTTATAATGCTTCCAATTTAATGACATGGGGCACAAGTTTTAAGTGTTAATACAGTTATGAATTATTTTTTTTCTCTCATTATATTTTGTGATTTTATCATTCTAAATTATTTTAAAAAAAATTATGGTTACCTTTATATTCTTTTCTATTAGGTTGTCTCTGTCTCATTACCTAAACCATGGGTTTTGCAAACTGTTTTTGGATAAAGATTTTTAAAAAAATTGTTTTGTTTTGTTTTGTGTTTAATTTTTTCTGATTTTTTATTTTATTTTTTATTTTACTTTATACAAGTAGGTTTTGTTTTGTACAAAAAATAGTTATTTTGAAATAATATTTCTTATATTCGGCCATACATATTTTTTTTCCTTTTATTTTATTCACTCTGTTTCATATGTGTTTTTATTTTTGTTATCTTTTATTGATTTTAATAAACAAATTTAGTGAACACAAACGAGTAAATGTCTTATTTTGCGAGATGAAATATCTTGATTTACCTTCATCTCTTAATTTTTTTTAGTTTCTCTTTTAATTATTATTAACAAAATAGTCTATACTCAAGTTTTTTTTTAAGAAAGAAAAATTGCGACCCGCTACGGAGCGCATGTCAAATAAAATTTTTATTTACCCTCTAATTAATGTTTTTTTTTTCACCTTTATTTTTTAGATCCTTTTGTGTAATTGATTTTTTTATTTGATCTTTTGACATTTGATTTGTTAGAGATTTGACTTCACACGATTTTATCGCTCTGCATTTGTTTTTTTAAATATTGGTTTTGTAATTATGTTTAATTTTTTTTCTATGAATTTGTCTCGATCTCATAATCCAGGTCATGGATTTTTTTTCATGTCATTTTTTAATATAAATGTTTTTAGAGTTGTTTTGTTTGTGTTTGATTTTTTAAGATGTTATGCTAATTCATTTAGATTAATTTTTTGGGTTTTATACAAATGAAGTTTATTTTTAGAAATAAAAAAAATATTCATTTTTAAATAATATTGCTAATATGTTTGGCCTTGCATAATATTGTTTTTTTTACTTGAGTTTATTTAGTTAGTTTAATTTGTGTTTATCTTTGAAGTCATGAGTTTTTTAAGTTGTGGATTTATATTTTATTGATTTTAATAAACAAGTTCAGTAAACTCAATCAAGTGGATGTCTCATTTTGTGTGGTTGAATATCTTAATTTATATTTATCTCTTTTGGTTATTGTTAACAATTTTTTTCCTGTTTATTTACATAAATGATTATAAATTTATTTAATGAGATACTTGCATAGACTTTTCAATTTATATTTTAAAATTTTTTATGTTACAAAATACATTGAAGTAGCCTATATAGCTGGTGTTTTTTAAAATAAAAAATTGTGACCCGCGACGAAGCGCGGGTTAAATGGCTATTTATTGGATAAATGCGAAGGTGTACATGTATTGTGTCTCTGGTATTGCGTTAGCTTTAGTGGTTGTAATTTGAAAGAGTAGATTAAAAAAGAAAAACTATTGATGATACCACTATTCTACACGAAACAAGAGATAAGGGTCTTAGTTGCTTATATAGCACAAAAGTCACCTCTTTTCTCAAGAGATGTCTTTTCAATGACAAAACTTACCATATAGTTCTAGTAATACAATACTTTTTAGGAAACATGTCATGTACAGGTATGAACACACATCATCATTAGCATCATTTGTGGAAATGCCAATATGTTGTCCTATCCAAGCTCCTCTATCTAAAAAGCTATAATGATGTCATTATCCCACGTCAGTCAAGATACAAGAGCTTTAGGCACCGTTTGGGAACGCGGCTGCAACGGCGTTCCTAAAAAATTTGATTTTTTTTTTTGCTAAAATTTAATATGGTTTGTACGTTTTGGATCGTTTTGATGTGCTGATGTCAAAAATAATTTTTAAAAAATGAAAAAACATCATTGGCATGTATTTTGGCACAAAAAATTATTTAAAAAGCACCCGTAAACACACTACCAAACACGCTCATATAGCACAAGAATCACAATATCTCTCTCCACTGAGGGGCTGCTATATACGTACGGGGTGTGGTTACACGTCATCAACTATAAACTACAGCTTTTTAAGAGAGATTTTAGTAAAACCCATACAAAACTGTAATGTATATTAACGATTAACCAAACACTTTCATAACTATATCAAAATAACAGTAGAGCCAAAGCAACTGTTAATATTACCCGTTTTGCCTGCCACCAGAGTGTTATGATTTCGATGGAAACTCAAGAAAGATGGTTTAGAAAAGTTTCTTCCATATTTTCTTATTGCTTGGTAAAAGTTCATCACATCTTCGTTATTTATAGCCTTACATTATAATATAATCTAATTAATTAGAGTTCTAATAAATAAAAAATTGCAACGCTAATTAAACCGATCATAATCTAAGATAGGTAATTAAAACCGGAACTCAAAACTCTTTTAAGTCAGATATTATCCTAATCCTGTCAGCTTCTGATTTCAAATTGAATTATGCCACATCATGAAAACTCTTGATTCTCATCCTGCCCTGCATTTCTTGAATGATAATAGCACAGGGAGCATCATCCCAGATTTTCTCCTTGTAGCCAGCATGGCCGCCTGCTACTCTTCTGGTAGAGATGAGCTGCTGATAGGCTTTAATGTCGCTGCTGCATTTTCCCTTGCCTCTGTTGTGAGTCCAAATCTCTCAATACTTCAAGAACCGATCCCAGACACCATTTTTTTTCATCAACAATTCGGCTTTTATTCTTGTCGTGAACGGATAAATTGAGTATTGCTGTACAGAATCTTTTGTGCGAAGGAGTTTGTACAAGACAGCAGCAGTTTACGAGGGTGGGGAATTGCAAAAGCGTCTGCGTTGAAAGCACGGTTTTCTCTTCTTGTTTTTGCTAACAAACGTATCCCACGAGCAGCTACTGTCTTTGCACCTTGTGAACCGCTGGTTAGCTGATGAACGAGAAGTGTTGCTGCTGCTCTGTTGGCTTCAATTACAGCTTTGGAGTGCATAGCTGCTGCCAAAGCCTCCACAGATGAATCTGTATTCTCTGGAGAGTCGTAAGGTATTCCATGAACAGTACACCGTTGCACGATCAGATTCCTCAAAGCTCGAATTGGAACGAGAATTCGTGCTTTTGTTGCCCCGTTCCATAGCCTTCATGATCATCTCCTCTAGACAATCCATGTGTTTCTTGTGCTTGAAAACCAGCTTGCATATCCAAACTAAGAGTCCTAGTTTGGAGGGTGAAGACGTAGCCTCTAGCTAATGCTTCATTTCGCCATGCTTGGCCCTCTCGATGATAAAAACTCGGATAATTTAGAAAAGTTTCTAAGAGTGTTTGATATTTTTCTTATTGCTCGTTGAAAGTTCATCACGCCTTCCATTAATATAATAGTTCTAATAAAAAGAAAATTGGAACACTGATAAAAACAATCATAATACATGATTTAAGATGAACAACTCTCTTAAAACTCGAAACCCTTGAAATAAAAAAAATATCCTAATCCTATCTGATTCTGACTTCAAATTCAATTTTGACACATCATGAAAATCCTTGATTCTCGCCATGTTTTATAAATTCTTTCCTATTTTAATTTCTTTTATTATATTGAATTTTTTCAAAAACATCAGAGATGATACCTAATCCATCTTGTTTTTCAAGCTCAAGAAGCTAGAATAGATTCGAATAGGGAATCACAAGTCATTGCCCAAATCCATGTTGGGTTTTACTATGAGAAGAGATAATGCACAATACAGGTCACGTGCTTTAAGCCCATGCCACGTGCCACAAAAGACCTAAACCAATCTTCAAGTAACAAAGCCACCCAATTGGAGGGAAAGTCATCTGATCGTCCATTTCACATCCAACGGTCATGATCAAACCAAAAGAAACCACACGAAGTAGTAAAAAAAAGTTCAAAGACATAAAGAGCCAGAGAAACAGAAACACGGAGTGAAAGAGAAGTAAACTAGAGTATCAGTTTTTGGTGAAGATAACAGAGAAAGCTCCGATCTTTGAACTTGTTGGCCATCAAATTGAAAATCTGAATCAGACCCGCAATTCTAAACCCTTAAAGCTTTCACTTCCTCAATCTTCTAGGCAGATTTTGGTTTTTTTTCCCCATCTCTCTGTGACCACACAAACAAACGAAAGGACTCTTCAAGTTTTTGCTCCTGCTGCTGCTGGAACCGTGTAATGAAATGAAGTGCCTTGTTATCTTTCACTCTTTCTCTGTCTGTTTGGTTGCTTAGAAAGTGAAAAGATATTTCTTGATGGAGAATTCCAAAAGTTTTTTTTTCTATTGTTTCGTTTCTATGGTTTCTCGGCAAACAAACAGAGAAAAATGGTTTTTTTCTTGTTGTGTTAGCTTTCTGATTTTATTGATGCGTTATTATTTTTGTCTGTTTTGAAATGCAGGTTAGTAGGATAAAATTTTGAGCAGTTTTCATTGCATTAACTAGAGATCTCGAGGTGAGTCATCTTATTTAATTCCTCTACAAGTTGAGCTTCTTTTCTCCGAGTTTTCTGTATTTTCTGTTCGGTTCCACTTTAATTGCTGTTTTAGAACTCTGCATGGGTTTTTGGTTGGCTCTTTATACAATGTTGTGCTTGTGTGTAACCAAATTTCCTCTAAAAATTGTTAATGATTTTAAGGGTGTCTATTTGATTGTAAGATTTTTTTTATTTTATTTTTTTGTCTCTGTAGTTGTAGTGAGTGATACCCTTCTAACAGTTTGTGGGGTTAATCTTTTGCTGTTTAGATAGAGGACGAGAGTAATGGAGAAGGAAAAGAAGAGTGAAGCAGCTGGAGATACAGATTTTGTGTTGCAATGGGGAAGTACAAAGAGGCTTAGATGTGTGAAAGTGAAAAAAGCACAAAACTTGGGGAACAAATCTAAACCAAATGATTCTTTGCCCAAGAAGAAACTCACTTCTCGTGCTGTCGCAACCGAGAAAGACTTTCCTTCTCGCCTCATCAAGTAAGAACCCCAAAAATCTCCCACAGTTGAGTTACCAAAGGCTTCGTATTTGTGAGAATGCATGAATGAATTGAGTTCGATTATTGGTTGTATCTAGTGAGTATCTATTCAAGGCACTGAAGAAAGTGTTCATTCTTTAACAGCTTAAGTGAACAAATCTGCTTGTTTGCATATTTCATTTGCATGACAAGTCATTGTTGTTTTAGGATCTTTTGTTTTATGTGAATTAGGAAGGAAGTTTTATCTGATCTATATGACTGACCTGGTTGATTAGAAAATATATGAAATTAGGAAAAATCAAAATTGTGAAAGAATTTTTTGCTGTTGCAAGTTTTCTTTACTTTCTTGTCCCATTTGTTATTAATATCTCTTGACTAAATGTGTCAAAAAGTTCTTATTTTACTTTTGGGTTGTGGTTGGATGTAGGAATTCTGATTTGTTATCGAACAATAGGAAGTCATCGGTGTTATCACCGGATAAGGAAGATAGGTACTACACAACAAGGGGATCAATGGGATTGGATGATAATAGCAAGATTTTAATGGATAATGTCAAGGAAGAAAAAGTTGTTTGGCCTAGACTGTTCATAGCACTGTCAAACAAAGAGAAGGAAGAGGATTTCATGGCTATGAAAGGGTGCAAGCCTCCTCAAAGGCCTAAGAAAAGAGCCAAGTTGATTCAACGAACCTTACTTGTAAGTCAACTCAATATATACACTATTAAAGGAATTTGGGGGCTGTTAAAATAGAGAGGAAGTCTTTAACTTTTTCTTTTGATTGGAGCTTTTGTTGATTCTCGTGTGTTTGCAGTTGGTAAGTCCAGGTGCATGGCTATCAGATATGTGTCAAGAGAGGTATGAAGTGAGGGAGAAGAAGACTTCCAAAAAGGTACTGACTGGTTCTTTCGTTTCCTTCCATGCCTTGTTTTTTAGTTACTGGTATTTATTTCAGATTGTCTGGTTGCTCAGAAAATGCAGAAAAAGCTAAGGAAGTTGGTTTAAATTTTGAATTCAAAATAAATGAGCTATAATCAAGATTTAGCATCTTTTCCTTGAAATTCATGATTGGTTTTTATTTGATGCAGAGACCTAGAGGATTGAAGGCAATGGGAAGCATGGAAAGTGACTCAGAATGAGTGATTTTGACCATTGGTAGTTAGGAAAGACAACTAGAAATATAGAGTTCCCACTTCCCTCCTCTCTCTTTTCCTTTCTTTTATGAAAAGGAAAAAAGAAAGGAAGAGGAGGGAACAGTATCGGAGTCTTTTTCCACGTTGTTGTTTTTGTAGCAAGGGGCTTTTGCCAGTCTGATATTTGGAATATAAAATATTATGTTTATCTCAGCATTTGTTATAATTTCTTCTTCCTTCATTGATGCTTTTGGCTGCCTTTTATGATTCTTTTGCTCTTTTTTCTCATTTCACCGGTTCTCTGCAGTAGTAATTTGCTTTTGCATTTATACTGGCCTCAGGTTTGTAAATTATACAAGATCGCAGAACACCACTCAAAAGAATACAAGGACTTGCAAGGTGGTCAGGAAACTGATGACTGTTACCACAGAATTGTTTCACTCTATTTGTGGATTTTCCATGCAGTTATCCACAGACGGGCAAGTACAAGGTCAAAACAAAACCATATTCTCCATGGCCTCATGTGGCCAGGTCTAGGGTTTCTGCAGAGAAAATATGCACATGGATACAGGATACAAATACAACAAAATGGACACATTTTTAAAATTTGGGAGACAGTTGGTAATGGTATGTTAATAAAAAAAAAAGGATTATTATTATATTTATATACAATTGTTTTATCTTTTTTCATACCTCATTATATCTCAGATATGAAAAGGAATGTTCCTGTAAAGATGAGAAGAAAAGACTTGCTGATTATAGTTTGAACTACCATCGTAGTTCATGCAGTACATGCAAAGGAAACAAATTAAACACAGAAACTGACAATTACCAACTCAAATGACAAATGATGATTATATTGCAAAATAGGGTAATCTTTTTTTACAAGTGACAAATTGTGCAGAATATAAAGCACAACAAAACCGCAGCTGAAACCTTCTCCAGCTACCATGCTTTTCAGTATTCACCTAGAACTAGCGTTAGCGGTTATTTTCCTATTTCTTTTCAGCCTTTTTCTTTCGCCACTTCATTTACATGATTAGGCCTATATTTCCTACAGATTACATACCTACACATGTACAATTAACCATCTGACAACCCTCTCCGAAGCACCGATAGCATGCAATAAGCTCTCATGTCTAGCTAAGTGCACTCAAATTCATTTGGTGCTGGATCTTGTACAAGGAATCAAGTCCAAAAATGCACTGGTCAAATCGCTTGCTTGCTTTTCACAGGCCATCCTGGCAGCTGAGAACCACATTGTGCACAGGCTGCCAAATTCACAGGTTTAGATCAGTCCTTCGTAGCTCAGCATAGATACAAAACAAAAAATAACGAAACAAGATGAATGTAGAAAGTTCTACCAAATGCCTTGAGAAGAACAAATGGGAAACAGATGGGTAGAAAGATGCATTGCAAGATAGACATAGAAGAAACTTGTGACACAATTTACCTTAGGATTCTGTACACTGATTTGTGGTTCAACAAAATCTGCCTTGGGTGGTACATGATCTATGAACAACCCAAGCACCTCAAAATCTAGCAGGTAAGCTCTCAGCCCAAAGGACAAAGAAAACAACTGAAAGCCATCACTGATTATTACAAAGCTTCCAGGGTAACTGATGCTTTGGTGAAAATAGAGAGAACAAATGGTGCTTCTTCACCGGGATGTATAGTTGTAGGTACGATTGTGTAACCTTTTGGATCAGGATCCAAAACCATTTCACACGATATTTCTCGAGAATTGACATAATCTGTCCCGCCAACTGATTCATGTAGGTAAATGTTGTAGGAAGCACGACGACCACGTGTTTTCAGAATCCTCATTCCAATGTAGAACATCATTGAATCATGACTAGATTGGTAATTTCTGAAACCAGCTGCTGTTCTAGAGAAACTCACACCCTAAACACAGAAAATTAGTTGAGTTCATAAACTCGGTAAAGATGTGAAGTGCAAGGGATTAAAATAAATTCTTGTATGTCCTTCACTGGAAGCATACCTGAGTTAAAGTGATGAACACATGAATTGGTAATGATGCATCTGGACCAGTGGCCCTCAATCGGAACTGTGGATTTTGATTCCAGGAAGCATAATCTTGGCATCCACCAGCACTGTAGCCTCGCCATTGGCCATGGACAGAATACCGCATCTCAGAGGGGTAGACACGGCATATATATATTGACCGGAAGTGGATTTGAAAGTCTTGCCAGGACATCCAGAATATACCATCCTTGGACTGTTCAACAAGACTGTTAAGTTTTTGAAAATAATATCCCATTGCAAGATGGCGATCAGAACAAATGAAATCATCTGGTCACGCATGCCTTAACAAATAGTACTCTAGGACCATGTTGCATAACTTTTTACTCACCAAGAGAAGAAAAGGAAAACATGCCTTAACAAATAGTACTCAAGTACCTGTCGAACATGCTTTAATTTGTGCTTCATCCTATCAGTCCATTCAGGAGATGAGTCAGACCAAGGTCCATTCCACTCAACTTCATTAGCCCATGGATTTCGAATTTGAACAAGCTTATGGCCATCCACCTCTCTTACCTGAATAATTTAACAAGAGTGTAAACTTCCACCAAGATTTCTTCAGCTGGTACACGATTAATGTAGAAAGATACAAGTTGGTCTTACCTGCAGCAAAGAGTACGCATGGCCCTGCACAATACCACTTGAGGAAACCTGGACATCAGAACCTGATGGACTCCCTGCACCCAATAGAAAGCCTTCTTGTTTAAAGCGCAACAATTGAGACCACAGTCTACCACTTGCAAGATCAATCTGGGCCTGAGCACTCCTCATGTCAATCTCCTCGCCAGCACCTCCAGTGAGATCCACAAGAGCATCCTGAACAAGCCCACCTTCCAAAGCCTCATAAGAACCATGCAATTTGGCGTATGCTTTCTCCAATATAGAAACCCAGAGTTCATTACCCTTCCGGCTGGTAGCAAATGCGGGTTTACCTGGTGATTCACATGGAATCCAATCATCAACAACGACTGGGACCCAGTCACCCTGCAAGGAGATCACAAAACAGAGAATACTGTTATGAACATGATAACCAAACAGGAAGAGGTCTTACTAATTATATATGTTAGCTAATTTAACATGAAATGAAGCACCATTAGAGCAAAAACAGGGTCATACATTTTATTCAGAAATGAAAAGCACAACCCAGTTAAGAGATCAGGTAATTATAGTACACGACTCATGGAATACATAACGAAAGCCAGTGTTCATGACCATAAAGATTCCCAAGACCATCCCCAGAACCACCTCACCCCTAGCGCACCTGGGCCAAGTCCCAGGGAAAGCATTGCCAATTCTAAAGGGAAGCCCAGGGAGGCTATATCTAATAGAATGGCAACTGCTTTGATATAGTCACATCAAAGGGAGATAGCTCCACCAAAAGTCTGGTAGCGTTGGCATCGAAATCATCTAAAGAAGAAGAAAGTTGCCACCTCTCCTACTTCCAAGACGCTAGCATGAAAATTGACTAGAGTTACTTTATCACTAAACAAAGGGATTTTCTCCAGACTAATTTCTCATTTCAACAGGCAAGTCTATAAAAGAATAGCTTTGGATAAAAGTTTTCTCACACTCAAATCATCAGAATATGGAAGGCAAGCCTAACCCATCAAAGATTAAATTCACCTCAGCAGATCGAGTACTTTCAACAACTTAGGAGTTTTTAACTTGCAAACATCAGAGGACTTTTTCTAATTATTTCCATACAACAGTGATGATAAAAAGTCCAGAATACATCACAATGTCTCAATTTCCCCTTCAAAAGCACAGCTGAACCATATATCATATATTAAAGGACAAATGGCCAACTTTCTGCTTCCTTACACGAATTAAACATTGAAAGATGTACTTAATACCACAAGAAAACTATGAGCTGTTACCTGAATACAAAAGCGAACTGTGTAAATTCCTTCCTCATTATACTCTGGGGTAATAATCACTTCTGATATTCGTGATACCTCCGTTAGAACAGCAACAGCACTTAGAAACCAACAATCACCTAAATGACCCTATAACATGAGCAAGACAATTTTTAAGAATTCTGAACCATTAAATTAAGGTGATTCAAAATATCTCATGATCAGTACAGTAAAGAAAAATTGCATGTCATACAGCCAGGAGAGACCAGACCTGACAAACATCAGAGGGATTTGCTGCCCCAGAAAACAAACACGGGTGGGAGTCTAGATGGCTTTCCTTGACTATTTCCACAGGCCGCATCCACTCAGAGACAACCTAGGTTTGAACTCCAAGACAAAGTTAGAAAAACCAATAAAATACACCAAGCTGCATGTAATTACAGATAAGAAACAACCTGCAACTTTGAAGGGGGATTTCTAGGATCCATGTATAACGATTGATCATTTGGAGGAAACTCCTGGTCAGTAAAATGTGCTTCTCCTCTAGCACACAAGGCTTCCTTAACAGCCAATTCAACTGAAAGCATCCGTTGATTAATTTCTTCTTGTGTTTCTATCCTAGGTTTCCTAAACCTCCTAGCAAAAGAATCAACATCTATCGCCATTCCTTCACGATCTGACCTCCTTTTCCTCCCACTTGAATATTGCCCGTCCCAGTCTACATCATCCCTATCATAAAGATCTACATCTGCAGGATCACTATCCCACTCATCGACCTAAGTAAACACAAGAAGCAAAGATTAGTCAAGGACTTCAACCTCAAATATAAAATGTTGTTTCTGTTATTTGAAATTTCACACAGTTCACCATAATAAGAAATTTTGACAGCAGAAACATACTCTGGGGGGTGAATCTGCCCATTGCCAGTTATCTTCAGGGTAGTCAATCATACCAAACTCCGTTGAGCCTATAGCAGTGTGAAGAGAGGCAATCTCATCTTCAGTTAAGCACCTTCCCCATAAGAAAACATCCATTATATGCATCTTAGACTCAGCTCCTTCGCTATCTGATCTTCCAAATGCATCCACATCTATTGGTGGCCTAACACCGACCCAAACTTCTGTCCCCTGTTCCCAGATGCTACTGCCCACAGACAATGGTAGCCCAGTTTGGAAGCCATCAAAGCCACCATCCAAATAGCAAGTTGCTTCACCCAAATCAGCATCAACTGTCATTGTCACAATATGCCATCTGCAAAGTAATTGTAAGACCCGAGTAACTTGAAACTGTAGATAGAAGTGATATATGCTGAAAACAAAAGTAAAATACAAGTATAACACATTTCGGAGTTCCAATCCTTCATTAAAGATTAAATACCACAGCAAGTGCAAGAATACATGGAAAGTTACGAAGGAAGCACTATGATTTGAAGTTGCAGCAAAAAATTTCCTAACCTTCCATCAGCAATACTTGTTGCACTAATACTCCACTCCTTGGCAACAGTTGTCTGCCTATCACCTTTAGTAATTAATCTAAGCCCAACCTGTCCAGCCTCAATACCTTGCTCAGCACCAGCCACCAGAATTTCCCAGCATTCTTTCTTCTGAAATTCAGTGCCCAAAAGGCAAACTGGTCCAGACTCAGGTTGGATCAAAACTGCAATGGAAAAGCTGACCTTTCGACTTTGACATACACTGGAATCGATCTCGCCACAGTGCCTGCCACTTGTGGTTGGTTCATCATCAAGAACACATACAGCACCTGTAACTCCGGTCTGCCAACAACATTAAGATTTAATAGATTCATATTTCACAACAAAATTGGTGACATCTTTACACACAAATTCAGATATTAGCATTATAGATCATGAAGTAGCAAAGTGATTCTAGGAAAGCTTAAGGCAGTTTGGGATAGTTTCTTAAAGGTGCAGTCCCTGCTCCTGCAAAACCAGACCTGAAAAGTCCACAAATTCCAGGAGCTGGAGTGCTGACTTCCTTTATACAATTTGGGATATTACTTATCTGGCTACTAATCAGGTTATTAAAACTAGCCCATAAAACTGCACAATATTTTCAGAACATCTTCTGCTGCATCAGTTGTTAAAGATACAGTCTTTCCTTTACCAGTCTTGGTTCCACAACCCAGATTCCATGCATTTCACCATCCCCACGCCTATTTCAGCTGAAGCACTGCAGCTAACCTATAAGCGTTAATCATCTATGGGAAGGCAAATCATCCAAATATGGAAGAAATGCCAGCATTTCATATCATATGATATTAAAAGGAAAAAAAAAGAGCAAAATGGAAACATAGGAGAACTGATTTACAGAACAAGGTTATCAACCTGCAATGCTCGGCGAGCTAATTGAGCTGTGCGTATCCTACGTGCAATGCTTGAAACCCTTTCTCGTGCAAAGGAATCGCTGAGAACAGAATCACCTCCCACAGCACGCACTGCAGCTGTCATAGCTGCTGCCTCCCTGCTGCCAGCATTAGGAATAGTGGAAATGAGAGAAGCTTCAATCTCCTTCCATTTGCGCTCTTCCTTCTCCAAAAGGGCCTTCCTTCTTTCTTTACCTCTCCCCTCCTCTTCACGTCTTTGCATTAAGATTTCCTCTTCCATCTCCTTTTCTCTCAGATAGCTACAAAATCCAGAATGAAGATTTAGAAACATGGAAAGAGTAATTCCTAGCATGGTAGAAAAAGGATTTAAAAAAATAGTCAGAAAGTTGTCACCTCTCCTGAATAATTTCAAATTGCCTATGGTCCTCTGGCATCCACTTTTTAATTTTCTTGGCACTTAGGTCAGAGAAACCTATGCTGTCAAGAAAAAGCCTCAAGCGTACCTCATCCTATCATGGCAGAAGTATAGTCAGGAACTCTAAGTAATGATAAAACAAGTATAGTAATCATCACAAAACCCTGATTACCTGTACTCTTTCTGCCTGAGCAGTCAAGCCAAGCAGAAGAAGCAGGTAACCACCAAATCTATCCCACATGTACACCCATTCAGTATCAATTGCCTCTTCTAAAGCCAAAATCCGAGCATGTGCACACATTTCCCTTCTGTAATCTACACCACTGACTGATTCATGGCGAGATGTCTGGTATCTCATCCTGCAGAGGAAAGATCCTACTACTAATTCCTCATTTCTTAGACGATCTCGCAATTTCATGACATCATCTCTAGGAAGCACAAGTTTTCCTGCCTTATCACGTGTAGCAGTAGGGTCCCCAACCAAAAGAGCTGTTGAACTAGCAGACCGCTGAGGAGCTGAAAATGTTCCGGACAAAGCATTTCTTGTCTGCATGATAACATAATAAAATGCAACACATTAGTTGCAGTGCAGTAGTATATGAGCATAAGTTTGGACAACCTTTCACCATGCAATATATAGGGAATTAAAAACTATGGTGGATTTATTATGTTCTATAAACACATTACAGTAGGAGTGTGTACACATGCATGCATTCACAAATATTTAGACAGTAGTTTGGGCATGACCCAGGGAAAATCATGTACCACATGGACTCAATTTATTTGTAAGGTGTATTTAGACAGTAGTTTGGGCATGACCCAGTGAAAATCATGTACCACATGGACTCAATTTAGTTGTAAGAAGGTGTAAGGATTGCTGCACTTCACCGCCCCAAATTCTCATTTAGATCTAGCAAAATACTTAACCACACACATCATTGATGCCAAATTCAAGAAACCAATCAACATTTATATTGCATATTTAACTATTTGCAGGGGGGATCTTATGGCATCAATGCAAGATAAATTGGATAATGAATCAACTTCAAGTTCAATTTTAAATTCAAAATCAAACACACCTTAGTAGCAGATCGTGTAATTGCTTGAACAATCATATCCTTGCTGAGAAATTGAACTGCATCTTCCATCATCTGGAGATGCAAGCAAATGTTATCAACTGAACCCGATAAGCATTGCAAAGGGAGATATAAAGTAACTCCTTTCAGATAATATTAAAACCAGCATAAGAAAAAATAGTTGCAGACTGGCATCAAGTCAAATCAAATCATAGGAAATCAGATACGATTAGTATGCTGACCTTTAGAGTCAGGCATGGACGAGAGACTGCAAACCCAAAGGATACAACAAGAGTAATTGCAGATACAGCAGCACCAGCAAATGGTGGATAAATATTCAAACTGGCAACAACACCCCATCCTTCGGTTGCCAAAGCAATCCCATAAAGCATGAGAAATGCACCGCTGTTTGAGAGGTGATGCACAAGCATTAGATGTGAATAAAGAATGAAGCTCTAGTATAGATATAAAAAATTATAATAGAAAATAAATGACAAAAGAATTAGAAATCCATGACTATATAAGAGAAAAGAACATAGATTAGATAAACAAACCTGACATTCTTTCCACAATCTGCATGGGCATCATAAACATAAACAGGCAGTACTCGTGGTGAATAAACTACAATGGGTGGTGACAGAAGGACCTGCAGGGACACACGTGTGTGCAGAGAAGGAAAGGAAAAGAATAAATGAGAAAATAAAATCCATTTTGTAAAATGAAAAACAGAGAATAAATATTACAATCAAAACTTGAATGGAGTTAATGTGATGAAACTTACAGTCAATGCTCGTCCAGCAAGAAGAAACAGAAATGAAAAATAACCAACAGATGCTCCCACAAAAGGCTTGCCTGAAAAGATAGGTGAAATTTAAAGTCACTGGTTGGTTGTCATTATGCAACAAAGTCATGAAGAGAGTCTGTCCAAGACTAGGGTGCTGAGGAAGTAGTATGGGTCAATTATGATATTTGTTTTCACCTTCAAACCATCCAACAAGAAATGCAGCCAAGCCCAAAAGAAAAGCGAGGAAACAAACAAAGAGCATCTGTGTCCTGGTCAAATAGAAATTGTTTGAAGCCCAGTGATGGATAACACCAATAGCTAGTACGATCAGGAGAAGAATTAAGAGGAATGCCACCCCTATCTGTTGCAATTGAGAGGACAAAAGAAAAACAAGTCAACAGATTTTGCACAAAAATCTCAAGGATAAGAAAATTCAGGGATGCATAAAAAACCCCACTTACAGTCCATGGCTTAACCACAACTATAACAGCAGATATTGCACCAAGCAGCAGCAGAAGACCAATAATAACAAATATATATACACCTCGAGAAAGTTTCCAGTCATCATCTTTCCTGCAAAAAAAATTTACAGCACATTAAATGGCCGAACAAACGCCCACTTGCAGCAGTACACAAATATCCAGTCATGGTTTGAGAAGTAAACTTCTGTCATGGAGTAATGTTTAGTACAATAACTCTCACCATTTAAGCAATCCACAGCAAAGTGATAGCAATGCTGGAATGCACACAAGAGGAAGTAGGGCCGCAAGAAAATCACCCTTTGTTGGAACCTGGTCATCCCTGGATTGGACTACTTCCAAATAGGATGTGCCACAAAATGCCACGAGAACAACTACCAAAACGGGCAACATGAAGTAAGATAAATCCACATGCTGACCCCAATTTATGATAGACCAAAAATGCAAATATTAAAGACCATACAGGTATAGACAAGTTACCTGCAAATATCCCAACACATACAGCAGAAGACAGGGAAAACCGATATGTAGCAAACCATGAAATAATTGGTAACACACCAGTGACTATTAAGGCAATTGCAGATGCCATCACCCAACCAAGGTATGCTGGTGATGCATAAGGAGAACTAAAGCTTTTTTGGCCACTGGTCAATGCCCTGTATCCTAAATCATCCAGAGGCTTTGCAGACACAATTGCACCCAGAGCTAACACAGATCCAATAAATACTATTGTACAAACAATAAGAACAATACCCTAGAAAAGACAAGAAAATCAACTAGAATCAATAAAGGTTTAATGTAGCAAACCAAATGATATAAAAATATCAAAAAGTGGAAAGGCGATAGCTCCTTTGAACCATAGACTTCCAAAATGATAGATATATTCTTGAATAGTTACATAAAATCAAAGGTGAAGGGTGGAGAGCGAGAAGGAACAAACCTCCTTTGTCCCAGGAGGACGATGGTTTTCAGCATGACCTGCAGACTGCACTTGATGAACCCAAAACTGGTAGCCATTGTGAATCCAAATAGGAATGGCAACAGAAAGACAAGCCACCATGAGTGGGACAGTCAAGGACAATCCAAGAAGCAGTGACGATTTGCTGCAGAAGAGGAAATAGAAATTAATGCATAATGAGGAATGTGGTGCGGAGTCACCTATAACATGTCATAGAATCATCCACAAAGTAGGCTATATACAATACTGCCTTGATTGGAAAATTCTAAAATGATACAAGTAATTAAGTGAAATATGAAATCCACCATACCTCAAGAAGGAAAGCAACAATCCAACACCAGTGCTGAGCAGCCAAGCAATAACACCATACTGAAAAACAAAGATGTTCAAGGAGACATAAGAACGCCAAGAATTCAGATAGAAGTCCCACAAACTTTAAATAGTATAAAGACATAGGCTAACAGAAAGAACAAGCAAAGGCAAATTTTATATGGATTTATGTACATATGCACATAAATAAACAAAAAAGAAAATCCACTTTTAATGCAACACAAAAAAATGAAGAAATTACAACATTCAACAGTATCTACCTTGCGAGGTTTTGATGTCATGGCCATTTCTTCTACTTGAAGTGACCGAAGGAAAGTCATGATTGAGCAAACAACAAGAGATAGAAGAAATACTGCAATGCCAAGCTCAAACTGCAACATAAATTGTTTCAGCAAACAACAAGAGATAGTAGAAATACTGCAATGTCAAGCTCAAACTGCAACATAAATTGTTTCATCAAATTTAAACATTATTTTTGTTTACTATCAATAATCTGACGTTAATCTTACCAAAAACAAAAACAATATAATTAAGGAAAAATCTTACAAACTCCACTCACCTGTTGATGTGTAGTATTTATAATTTTTATTATCTTGGGACGAACAATTGCCAGAATAGTCGTTTCCACAATGAAGATGAAACTAAAGAGAACCCATGCTCGCTCAGGAGTACCTGCTATGTGATGCAGAACAAATCTAGACAACTGAAGCCACTTTTCACGCCCCTGAAGCCTTAGTTCTTCTGAAAGAGAAATTTGATTGGGCATAACATTGTCAACACTATTTGAGTCAACAATTGTGATGTCAATATTGTCACGATGATCTCTATCTGCATCCAAACTGTTCCTCTGGAGTAATGCCAGAATAGTGTGGTCCAAGTTCTTCTCCTTCAACATCATGGCAAAATTAGGATCCAGTCCTTTATCCTGAAGTAAAGTAGCCAGTTCTCTGTTGCCTTGCCTTGCCCTCTTTTTCAGCATAGAGGTAATCCTCGGATCATTCAACCTTTCCTGAAAAGCAAGAGCAAGGTTCAAATCTAACAGTTGTTGATTTGCAGAAGTCGATGCACTAGACTCACAGCATTGGCTATCAAGACCACTGCTAGAGCAAACCACTGGGGAACTATTCAGATCAATTTTTTTATCCCCAGATGTCCCAGCTTCAGGCTCTTGGACAACTGAACGACAAGAACTGCTATGTAATGCTAAACTCGGCCTTCCACTGTCTGTGCTTTTATCACTGTTGACCCCCTCATGACAACTAGCATTTCGGCATAGAACATTATTCCAGTTACTAGAATCAGTTGTGCACTGCACTGCCAACTGGTTACCAGAGTCAACAATATTACCAAGTGGACCTGCTTCAATACTACTACTACGTTTTACACTTGAGCCACAACCTTCAGAAGAGCTGGATGAAGTGTTCTGTTCCTTTCTGCGAAAACCCTCTCTAAGGCGAATCACTGTGCTCTGTAATGCATCTCTTCTAGCAGCTAAAGGATTTGTGACTGACAAATGACGAGAAACAGCAGCACCTAACAGAACAGATGCTACAATAGCATAACTAATGCAATGGCCCAAGTACCTGAAGCAAAGAAAAAGGATGTTAACTATGACATAAGACAGCGACTGAAACCAACAAATTTACACATAATTTTGAGCAAAAGTCTATAGAACAAACCAGTAATGCACCCCAAAGCAGAAAAGAAAAACTCGGGATGTGCCCGCAACAAAAAGTGCCACCACACGGCTTTGAAGAAGCTGAAACCCATACAAGCATGCTCCCATGTTCCAATCTGCATAACAATTAATCACGTGAAATTAGCTCCAAGTATAGCAAAGGTTGCATAGAAGGCAATGAAAAATGCAAAACATGAGTAACCATGGTCATCAATAGGATACCGAGAATAATGACAGCAGCTGATGTAATGAATCCAAGCCAGCGTGCTTCTGTTGCTGTCAAACCATATAAAATGGAATACACAAGCAGAACCACAAGCGAACCAAAGTATAGAAGTCCAAGATGTGAAGCCCTATAAACACATTGAGAAGAAAAAGGAAAAAGAAGTTATTATAGAAGCAACTAAACAATTAGACTGGCGCAAAAATGCCTAGTTAATAATTTAACACCTCAAAAGGATGCTGAACCGATTTAATTAACCCTCATAACCAAGAGTCATACACACTCCCTACTTATCATTAAGCAAGTAAAAAATAAATGCAGTTATCAACAGGACCACCTGAAAAGGTTGCACCCACTCTAGTTATGCCTAAACAAGACAATTCAACACTAACCACTAAGATATAATACAAAATACCAAACAAACAAAGCTTGAGCATATGGCTTACCTACTGGATTGCCGAGGGTATAATTCATTGGGTTCAGGTGGCTCTGGTGAGCAAGGAATTGGACCCATTTCTATACAATCACTATAAGCAAATTTGTATGCCCTCCGCACATACTCATCCACATCTAAGCCATTCCCTTCAGGCATTGAAGGAACAGGAAACAAAATAAAATGTTTATTACGTCAAAAACAGATAACAGCAACAAAAGTTTATTGCATCATCAAGACTCATGCCTGGAAAACATGAAATCATATCATCACAGTGCAATACATCTCTGGAACAAATAATGAAGCAAAATAACGCTTGACATGAAAAGATAAAGCAAAACTCACCATTAAAGACCATTCGGCAAATAAAGAGCATGTTAATTGCCAAAGCAATTGCTGATACACCAAAAAAGAAACCAGAGGGTGAATATCGCTCAGATGCATTTTTACCAGCAGTAACATACACAGCACAAAGTTCGTATGCACAGAGCAAGGCAACAGCCAGCAGAAGAAGAATAGCAACTGCTCCTGTAGAGCCAAAACAAAGAAATTAGGTCAAAACCAAAAGCAAGAGAAAACAATGAAAAACTCAATGAATGATATGAATGGCAAAGTTACGCAATGATAAAAGCAAACTTCAATTATTACCATGCACAAGACAAAACCAGTGCCAGATAAACAAGATTATGACAATGAGAACATGATATTTAACAAATGATGAAAATGAAATTTTATCATGTTAGGCTTCCCAGTCTTAATGCCCCTCTTTAGTGAGGGATCATCACAAATAGATTCATACGGACCAGAAAGCAGCCTACAGTTACATCTATATATAGAGTTCAAGTGTAATGAAACCAGCTCTAATTTATCATCCACTTGTTTTTTTTATTACAGCACCTTTAACATGAATACTGTACATGTATGCAGCTTAGCCGGTCATAATAATGTTCCTGTTTGTTATTGAGCTTCTTACATCTTTCTTTTTCCCCATTTCATAAGTAGCTTCCTCTGCCACTTAATCATATTTACTTTAGTCCCAACTCTTTGATGCTTTACCAAGTTTACTGTCACATTCCCTCTATATCTCATTATTAATCTGTTTAACTGAGTGACATTTTAGAGGTTCCTAATTTGGCAAAATAGTCAATAGTTGTGTTTTCAACTTTTATAGATGCCAAGTTGCTTAAAACCAAATCCTTGGCTCATTCATGACAGTTTTAAGGTTTTCTTTTTTTCTTTTTTCCACAAATTCCAGCAAGATAATCAATCGTTGAATTTTTCCCAGAATGTCTAGTGAATGCATTGCAACTCATCTCCCAGTCTAACAAAACTTAGCTGACCAGACAATTCCTCATTCCTATAACTTGTTGTCACTAACCCGTTCTATATTACAACACCATTTCTATCACACACGCCTCAATCTCACCAACAAAGCATCTGCATTGTCTAACATGAATTGATTTATCTCAACGTGAATATTAAATTCAGATTTAGGAGAGTGGAACAGGACCCATTCTCAATAGGATGATCTATCCTCCAATTGGTTGTTTTTAATGAGAAACAGAAAGGAACGACTTCGTTATTGACTTGAGGAAGTTCTTAACCACTTGGAAACTTGTAAAATAGAGGAATGCATGCTGAATAGCATGTTTAACATGAAATTAAATGCCAAATAAAATAGGTTACATCTCTAGCACCAAAGACAGATTTGCTATACAAATATCACAATGGACATACGAAAATTAAATAATAAGACAGAAAAGAGTTCATTTTTTAGGTAAACAATGAAGACAAAGAGGGTAAGTAAACACATACTTGAACTTTGCCATTGTGTTCTCCACCACAGCATGATTGAATAGAATGCCAATAGAAGAGCAGTTCCAGCCATGATTACAGCCAGACCAATTATATCCCGATTCAATATTACAATTAACCAGCTTCCCCACATGACAAGCATTAGAACTGGAGATACAACAATCATCCATGCAGATAGAGAGAGAAAATGACACAATATGCCCAGCTGAGGACCTTGTAAGATATGTGGCCATTTTCTGGCAAAGATCCAGCTGAAATGAGAAATGTCAACCGAGAACAAGAGGATGAGAAAAGGACTGAATCCAATTATCAGAATACACATAGTTTTACAGTATAACACATGGACTTCATAATTAAGAATGCTGAAAGTAGGGAAACCAATAAAGTACACAAGCGAAGCCTAAACATGGAGACAAGGAAATATAATCTGTATAACAGAGGAACATGTAGCGTTTACTGATCACGTCAAAGAAAGAAAAGAAAAAGGTGCGAAAAGCTCTGGGAAGTTCTCTATTTTTATATTGTCCAAAACCTATAAAAACAATCTATTTTTTAAATGAAAGGAAAACCTTGTACTAAAATAACCTGCTAAACCAGCTTTTTGTTCCATAATACATCTCTGCATAATCGGAAACAACCAATTGTTTTTCAATCACACAACAAATGAAGCCTTAATGATTAATTAATGACACATTCAACAAACTAAGGAATATTACTATATAGGACAATGCAACCTCAAATCCTAATAATTAACCATCAATTATCACATGCTATAAACCCCCACATGAAATCTATGTGCTTTCAATCACTCTGGCAAGTATGGTAACAAGATAAATAGAAATTTCCAAAGTTGCTTATCCAGAATTACCTATAAATCCTCCATGGCCTCCAATTCACTGCCCATAGAATCGAGTACGAAGCGGAACCCAAAACCGCGAAAAGGGTCCCTGAAAGAGCACAGGCCAGTACAATCCCATGCTGGTCGCCTTCCATGGCTCCACTATCCCACCTACTGCACACCCACGTGCATCAATACCAACACCAATTTTTCACAATACATACAAACAAAAGTGAACTGTAAAGCCAAAAACTAAAATTTAAAACTAAAACACATTGTCCAAAATTAACAGTAATGAAAGGGGCAATTTAGTGGGTTTTAACTACAAACGTGAAAACATAAAGAAATTACAAGAACAAGAAAAAATCCATCTAACACTTACTGAAAAGAATTGAAATCCACATAAAGAATAGCAATGTAGGGTACAGAAAAATAGGATTTTTACCTAGAGTGAAGTGAACTTGATGGGAAACAGCACCATAGCCTTAATTCAAAAGGGTCATCTAATAATTGAGCTTTATCTAGGGTTTTGTTGCTTCTATACAAGTAAAGAAGAGAAAAGGTGGAAAAGTTAGCTACTTTAGACTTTGTTTTGTTTTGTCTGGTGTTTGATTGGTTAGGTTTTATCTTCTTTGAGGATTTTCAGCTTCAGAGAAGAACAGAGAGAAAGAGTAAAGTTCAAATAAAAAAAAAAAAAACTATTGCTATGTGTGAACTGTGAAGTAAAAAAGATGGTCTTTTCTTAGAGAGAGAGAGAGAGAGAGGAACAAGACAAGAAGACTGGAAAACATGAGTAAAGATGGGGGATGGTTAAAAAACTAACAGCTTTGTTTCTGTCTGAATATTTCCTTGTCCCCGTTCGTTTCGAAAGGTTTTTTTTTAAATTACTTTTTAAATTATTTTTTTTGTTTATTTATTATTTAAAAAATTAATCAAAAAAATTATGTTGGTTTCTGGAAAAATAATTTTTTATTTTGAGTGAAAAATATTTTTCAGGAGTTATCAAATATTCAGAAATATCTTATTATATGTTGATTATATCAAATTTGATCTTTAATTTTTAATTATTATATATTTTATTTTGAATTTTTTTAATTTAATCCCTTAAAACTTAATTTAATTTGATTTTTATATTAATTTTAGTTTGTTATAATACATTTATATGGATGTTTAGGTGTCTTCTTACACCTCTTCATTATTATAGTCATTCATCATCATCAAATTTATTTGAATCTCTTAAAGTTCATTTGAATCTACATCTTTTTATGACCTTTGAGCTTGCAAGTATTTATGTACATGTGCCTATAAATAAAAACATTGCTGAAAGAATATAATGATCACGTATATAACTACAAATTCATATGAAATAAAAGTGCTCTCTTTTATCCCCTTAATCTCTATTGTTCTTATATATTCTATTTACTCTTTATTAATTATATTGTTTTATTATTGTATGCTTCTTGAGATATATTTTTACAATATAATCCTTGTTCTTTTGATTATTATTTAGTTTTCTTTTTTTTTATTGTCAAAGTATTGACTAACTATTCCAAAGATATTACAAAGGATTTTGCAGCAACTATCAATTTGTAAATTCTATAGTTTTCAATAGTTTTAGCTATTTTAATTTTTGAATATCCTGAAATATCTATTATATTCTCCTTCCATTACTTAATTAGTTAGATGTATATGTGTGTGTACACGCCACTAAATATAAAATAAAATGTATCATTTGAGTTATTCTCTATAACGTGTCTATAAGCTTTTATAAACTTTCATGGTATCAGAGCAAGAATAGGCAAACACCTGATCCTTTCCAAAGCTTCCACACACACAAATCTTCATCATCCTCGTTATCTCTAATGTAGCTTCCTCTAGTTCCACCAATTCTTTATCTCTATTTACTTAATATATTCAATATATTTCACAACATGTCAATCAAAAACTTGAAGGACACAATTACTTGTCATGGAGTGTTTTCATATCAAAATTATTCTTCGAAATCAAGATCTAAATGGTATAATCAATGGTTATGAAGCAACACTATCCAAGACTCTTTCAAACGACTCTTTTAATTCAGCATATATAATTTGATTAAGGAAAGACAATTGTGTTTTGAGCTGGTTACTAGCCTTTATGTCTAGGAAACTAGTATCTACTGTCTTTAGTCTAAAAACCTCCAAACAAGTCTGGGATTCTCTCTAGACTAGATTTTAAGGTACCTCAAGATCACGTATTGCTTTTCTTAAAAGACAACTTTAGACTATCGTTCAAGGTAATTGTTCATGCTTTGTATTTCTTGAAGATTTAAAACAATTGGTTGATCACCTTATTGTTATAGGTCAACCGGTGGATGATCAGAACTTCATCACTTTCTTAATTGGTGGGCTTCATGCCACCTTTACTCCATTTATTACATCTTATAATTTTGCTTATAGGGATAAGGGCCTGTCTCTTGATGATTTTCATTTTGAACTTTTAAGTTTCAAGACATTAATTAAAGCGTCTACTCGTATGCAAAATCAAAATTTTGTATTTTCTACAGAGACATTCAATTATCAAAAAAGAAAGCCTACAACAACCGCAAAAAAAATTCAACAAGTTACTACATCATCACAGCTTTGTAGACTTCCAAGATTCAAGTTCAACAATGATCGTATAGCTCATCTTATTTTTCTTTCCAAGGCAAAAGCATGGTCGCGTTGCTTTAGAATATTTCCAGCGCTTTAATGATTTTTTCCAAGGCAAGAGACCACTTTCTGAATTAGCAACAATAGCTACTAAAGCTAACAACACTTTTAAGCAATAAACTTAGTATACAAATAATAGGGTTAACACTCATATTACTATTAATGTTGCAAATTTAACAACTATTCAGCCTTATGATGGTCTTGAAACTATCCAAGTAGGCAATGGTTCAGGATTGGTAATCCACAACACTGGTTTTTCATATATAAATATAACTCATGATTCTTTTTATTTGAATAAATTTTCTCATTGTCCTAAAGCTGTAACCAATCTTTTATCTATTAATCAATTTTTCCTAAACAATGATTGTTATTTCATTATGACTGAAACTAATTTCTATGTTAAAGAGAATAAGACAAGGTGATTGCTGCTCCACGGGCTAGTTGAGGATGGTCTTTATCCAATCAATGAGAACAAGAGCTAGGCCGATAAATTTTGTTGTTTAGCTTCCAAGTTAGGGATAAAGGCCACTAAGGATCAATGGCATGATCGTCTTTGTCATCCTTCCAAGTCCACCCTAGTTTATGCCATTGATAAAAGAGTTCACCAGCAAATCAAGTGTTTATCATTCCTGTTTGTTAGGAAAAGTTAAAAAACTACTCTCAATGGCTTTAATAAACAATCCACAAGACCTTTAGCTTCGATTCATATTGATGTCTGAATATCCCTTATCACTTCATTTGAAAGCTGACACTATTATATGTCATTCATTGATGACTTCAATTGTTTTACATAAATGTATCCCATGCGTTTCAAAAGTGATGTTCTTTTATTTTTTCAAAAATATAAAGTTCTTATTGAAAAAAAATTTCCTATTCAATTCAGCAACTGCAATCTAATATTAGCAGAGAATACTTATCTAAATGTTTTCAAAACCTTTTAGCTAAATATGAAATCTTTCATCACTTAACATGCCTTTATACATCTCCACAAAATAGTATAGTTGAACGCAAACATAAACATATCCAGGAAATGGGATTAACTTTTTTAGAAAAAGTTGCTCTTCCAAATTGTTATTAGGTAAATATTTTCTTGACATCAATGTATTTGATCAATCGCTTACTGATCAAGGTTCTAAAAAATCTACCATCATATTTTGTCATTTATAAAACAATGTCTATATATTTTGAACCTCAAACATTTGGTTATGCCTACTACCCCTATCTCAGACCATATGAACATTATAAGTTAGTTTTCAGAAGTAAAGAATGTATTTTTCTAAGATACTCAAATCAAGAAAAAAAAAGGTATGGTTGCTTACATTATGACCCAAGTTTTTGTCTCTAGACATGTGGTATTTGATGAAGAAACTTTTCCTTAAATAGAAGTCAGTCTTCTACCACCTATAAGAGTAACTAGTTGTTAGTTATGTCTTTTATTCCTCTTACAATTTCTTTATTTTCAAATATTCAACATTTCACTTATATTCTAAGTATGACACGGTCAGACTCCATACATCACATAATAGTTTTATTCGAGAGTTTAAGCTTTTAGGTTGTGATAGTTTTTTGATATAATATCAGAGCTTTAATAACTAAATGGTCACGAGTTCGAATCTTAACATTTTTATTTTTTTAAATAAAATTAATTAATTATACAAAGTAGTGTGATTTTATGCAAGTTTCAGGTCTAAAAAAATTTACTTAAGGAGATATATTAAAAAATAATATAAATCATATCTTGAGACTTTACTTAACCACTTAAACTTTTGAATTGGGATTTTTTTTTTTCAAACACTAATCATATTCGTAACTTTGAAGGGAGGATTTTGCTTCTCTTATGATTTAAAAGGTCGATATTACTTAATTATTAGCAGTTTCTTCTTAAAATCAATAAATGTTCAGTTGATTTTTTTTTCTTTGTATGGCTTCTTAAATCGCAATTATCTTCAATATTGTCAATAATTCTAGTGTCGTCACACTTGATTTAACTCATGCGTGTATTCTCTTTTGTTTTTGGTGTAGGGCTCCATGTACGTGAACCTGTTCCTGCAGTCTTGCCGCTGCTCTGTGCTGATTTTTCTTGTCTTTACTCACACGCACAAAGGGGCCAAGGTCCAATCTTGTCTCTACTTTTTTCAGTTTTCTGCCCAGATTCACGCTTCGTCGATTTATTAAATAGGTAAAGTGCTCATCATCCCTTCCTATTCCAAGGACAATAATTATCTTTTAAAACTGAGCATCATTAAATTAGTCAAGCAAAAATTTACCATAGAAAACTCAGATCAGTTGAATTATCAAGCCTAACCACAGGCACAACAGCCAGCTAACCCCTACGAACTCGGGTCTTTGTAACCTTGGTAAAATTTGAGTGCCATGGAAAAGAAGAAATTGAAAGTTATAGGTGTAGATATCTGCAAAGCTACCGACATAATTCAACTATAAAACATCCTCAACTGCGGGGAAACTCTAAGGTTGTCCTCTAGCAACAGCTGAGAATTTTTACCTGGGATTATTTATCTTAAAACAACTGGATCTGTTTGAAAAGGTCCAGGACTATAACTTCCACCTTGATTTCTTGATAGATTAGATCTTAATCAACCCAAAACAAGACCTTGGATGATGGATCTGAGCGGTAAATCAACCGACATTCTCCACTCTACTCACATAACAAACCCCATTTACAATGCTTGCAGGACATCTCTTCCTGCACATTGTAGGTTGTTGCCAGAAATTGACATTTTAGCATCATGCCAATCTTGTAAAACCTATCTTAATTTAGGACACTTGCATCAAAGAATCTCTAATCGGAAGCCTTTACGAAATGAAAATGGAAGAATCCCTTTAGTTTTGAGGAAAGAACGATTGACAAACCAATTTATTTGTACTTAAATGATCAGATTTAGGTGAAGAAAGTAGAGCCCTTAAGCCCTTCACAAAAGTCTCTGGCTTTCATGAGAAGGATACTGCCATCCACTCACATGCAACTCCTATCATCCAAACATTTTTTCTTTTGAAAAGAGAACATTATTCAAATCTCACTGCTCCCTTCCACCCTGCATTTCTTTATTTTTGTATTCAAAGTGGAGGAACAAAGAAAGCTTCAATGTTTTCATGGCCAAGAAAGGTGAGAGATTCATTCATTCACTAACAAACCACTCCCAAGGAAGAAGTATTAACAAACAAATAGAGTACAGGGGGAGTAAAAGGCCAGTTTCTTTGAGCTTTTTGAGAAACTTGGCCGCTTCCCCAGCCACTTGCATGGAGAATCTTGGTGAAAAAAACAAGGGTCAAAACTTCCCACTTCAGAGATGTCACGTTCCCTAGCCCAACCTAACAGTAAAAACTAAGAAGGGGTATACAAGAGAGAGAGAGAGAGAGAGGGAGGCATTACACTAGGTTGAATGATACATAGGGAGAGAATATATGGGGAGGGGTGAAAATGGGAGGGTGTGTTTCACTTCATTGACAATTTTCATTTCTACCAGGGCCCCCATAATAAAAGTAATGGCCCCAATCCCCATTATTGCCAGTTAGAACATCATAGCAGTTGGATTGCTCAGTGAAGGTGCCGATCCCTTTGGGGGCCTTGAGATTGTTGGAGGCATCAACAACTTGAACATTCCTGAAATAACTTGACTTGCCGAACCCTTCTTCAGGGAAACGACCACTGCCCATTTGAGTGGAGGTGTGCTGACCATCAGGCTCTGAGTTCACCACCTCACCTCCCCACTCAATCATTGAAGCACTATCTGCTAGGTATGAGAACAGGAAAGAAGGCCAATAACCCAACACATAGTCATTACCAAATTGCATCCACCAGTGCCCCTCTTTTGGATCCTGCAAGAGTTTCGAAACAACTAAAGTTAAAAGCTTAAAAGGTGTGCTTCGAGTAAATAGGTGAGCAGCTCTTGAGTACTGAGCTAGACAACAATAATGTTCTACAATAGTATGTAAGTCATGCCTGTGCCATGCTATGTAAGGTAAAGGTTTGGAAAAATATTGGTAGGTTTTCAAAATGTTTTTTTTATATAAATATTTTTTTATTTTTTAAAAATCATCTCAAAACAATTTAAAAAAAAAAATTTTTAAAAAAAAAACTTCAAATTTTGATGTAACTACTGTGCAAAAGCAGCCCAAACGGGGTCAATGTCCAACTATCTATTCAAAACTCAATGAATGTCCAAACCAATGATCAAAAGATAATGCCAAAAGATTCTCAGCATCTGCACCACAATGATGTTTCTGACACCCTAGGTTCTATAATGCATAGCTTCAAATACGGCCAAAGAACCATCTTCACTTTCAGAGGGACAATATCCGTAGAGTTTCACACGCGCCTCAGAAAGTATAAGTCACTCCGTTTTTATATTTGGCTCCTATATGCTGAAAACCTTACTAATGACGAGGCCTTTAGCTATTCAACTTGGAGCTGAATGTGAATGAGAGGGCCTTGGTTTTTACCTTCCAGACAAGTATACTGATATCATATTGGGAATTGCGATAGCCAGAAACAGGAGAGATGCTTGCACCCATTGCAATCTCGCTGTTGATTTGAATAAAGCCTGAGCAAAGGAGATTGTAGCAACCTGTGGCTTGATATGCATCACTCTGTAATATTTGCACAAGTAAAACAATAGTGAGTGAAATCGATTAGTTAATCCATGAAAATTTCAAGACTAATTAATGAGCGACAGGACTAGCAGCTCACAGTCCAGTAGGTGAAGAGCCGTGTGTTGTTATCGCCATACAGATCCGGGCTAACCTGTTTCCGTCCACATTGAAAGCATTAAAATAAAGGATGATGTAGGGAAAACGAGACGGGGTTATTTGACTCCATAATAAAATTGAATTATTTCTGGCCAAAACAAGATTAAACTAATTGGAATAATACCTGCCAACCAGCTTCAATGCTGTTGAGATCTTGACCAAAGGAGCCTCCCAGTATCCACAGCTGAGACAAGCTGAATTCATTAGGCTGCTGTATTTTGGGTTCCCATACATTAAGGGTTGCTTTCGCTCCATAGTATTTATCCCCTTCCACATAAGCTATTGCATGCTAATCACCCAAAAAATATTGTCAGACAAAAGAATATGAACATTGGGAACAAATAGAGCATGACAGCATCAACAAAGTTGATGACAAAAGCTACTTTAAATATGCCTTTAAATAAATTTATGTATAAGAGAATGAATAAGAGGAAGAAACTTTACCTGGTGACCACTTTCATTGACGAGATCAGGATCTGCAGACCTGGGCTGGGGGATTGCTCTGTGCTTCTTCTTGCCATATCTCTTCACAGAGCTAGCTCTTAAAACATCATCCTTCTTTGTTCTTCTAATGGGAATAGTACCCTCGGGGCATTTACCATTCACATGCCACGACTGAGTAATCGGGTTTGTTCTTTCTTTGGATTCTGTAGATACCTTGTTATCATCAAAGACTCGCCCTTCTGGATGGTAACCAGGTCTCATCTAATTAACCAAAAACAAACCCAACTGATAGAATCAGTAACAGTAGAAACCAAAAACATGAAAAATAGATAGACTTTGAAGTGTGTGGCTGAAGAAGATTGACCTGAATCTTGTGGTCTTTGAGGTAGGGGTGATCAAAAGCTGGCTGATGAGACATGTGAACACAGTCAATTATATCCCCATCTGGACTCTGTATAGCCATAAAAAATCCAAGGAAGATAGTGAGAAATCTTGCAGCCATACCACAAATTTGTCAGTCCTATCAAATCATGCTAGAAGCTAGTATATCAGCAACGTCAGAGTTAAATCCACATAAAATTGAAAGCAAAAGAGAAACCACAATCCCACTTGCATTAATGTCATGCTTTGTTGCTTTGAAAATGTGAAGTGCCAAAAACAATAAAAATTTGCAGTTTCTTTCTTTATTGCTTCAATAACTCCGAAAAGGACATCATCACGTGGAGATAAAGAAAGAGAGATGGAAAATAATCAAAGCATCATTGTTGCTTCCAATATTAAAATTTCAAGAAAAATAAAAAATTTGATGATCATCACAGAATAAAAAGGGAGATTTAAAGAAAACCCGTTTACATTCTTAACCCACTTTACTGAGAAAATGCTAGAAACCAAATGAAAATAAAAGGAATACAAAACCACATGAAACCACTATGAGGCTTAGTTTGAGCTAAATTCTTAAAACAATCCATTCAGGCAAAGAAAAGAAGAAAACTTTAAAAACATAATTTCCTTCACTTTCCCTCGGTTTCTCAGTCACCAAACGGAACCTCAAATAAAAAAACAAAACAAAAGTACCTCAATGCTTTTAACAGCTGGCTTGTTCAAGCGGTCCAAGTGTTTTTGAACCTCAAGTTTCTGTCTTGACACACTCAATCTAGCAGCGCAAGATAGTGAAACCAAACTGCACAAGCAAAATACCAAAACCAAAAGTCTGCTTCTGCTAAAATGAACACAACCACCATAAGCACAAGAACCCATCTTCACTAAAAAAAAAAAGAACCCACAAAAGAACCAAAGCGAACTCTTCCTTATCCTACGCACCCAGGTTAAAGCTTAAGCATAGGAGCAAACACTACTACACTACCACGCTACACCATGTAAGGGATAGAAAAATGTGAAGAGCGCTTAAAAGACAAACTTTTTCTGCTTCTGCTTATCCTACGCACCCCTCAGCTCCCACCTAGCTTTGAAGTGGGTCTTGCTTGTTGTGTTCTGTTTCCTCCAGAAAATCCAATCAAGCTCTCTGCCCACTTCTGCCTTTTCTCTCTCTCTCTCTGAAAAACACCTTCTTTCTCTCTCTTTCTCTTCAAAAAATCACCTTTCTTGTCATTTTCTCTTTCTCCATGACTCTCTCTACTTTTTATTATTAAAATGTCTTTTCCCCCCCCTCCTGTTAACAAATAGCTTAAACCCCACTTTGGTTTTCCAAGTTTCCAATTTCCTCCATGTGATGTTATTGTCCTTCACTCCTCTCTCACAGAAAGAAAGCAATTTTTTATTGTTTTATTTATCTATTTTTGTACTTTTTTAATTAAAGATAAGAGGGGTGAAGTGGGGATTAAGTAGGGTTTGTGGAGGACGGGGAAGGGAGTGGTGGTGGAAAAACTAACCATTTTTCGTTGTCTTTTTCAAAAGCCTGCTTTTTGTGAGGCCCTCCCTTTTAGGCTCCCCATTTGCCCCACTTTTTGTTCAGAATTGATCCCCACACTTGCAAATTTCTTCAAATAATGGTAATCTTTTATTCATTGTGGTTCCAGGTAAAAGGGTTATAGAATTGATGGCCAGCACAAATGTTACCACGGTTATTATTGTTGTTGTTGTTTACTTGCTTTGACTGCTTGAATTTAGGTTTGTTTGTGCTTGGGATGGTAATCTCCATGGCCCTTTGACCACAAGTCAGCGGGGAATCGCTTACAACTTGCGTCTCATCCACGATCATGTTTTTGCGTTAATACTCTAGGCAAAGATTCTTCTGTCTGGTCACAGTGTTGGTTTTTCTAATAATTAATAAAGGAAACCAAGTGTAGTTCGTATGCTCTATGACAATGCTTAGTGGGATAATGGCCATATAATTCTAGAATCAACTGGTTAAACACAAAAGAGAGAAGTGCTAAAACTCACGGTCCACTATTTGCTCAAACGAAGGAGGCACAGGGCACCATTTTCCATGCCAATAGAATATGTCAAAGCTGTAGGAGCTCAAATATCTAACAAAGAGAGAACATTTTGTAAAAAAATGGCCATCCTTGTTTTTATTGCCAGAAATAGAGCAGAGGAGAGAGGCTTATACATAAGCTTGAGTTTAAAAAAATGGTGGAAGCAGATTTTAGTTTAATATAGTTGTTCGGCTTCGTGGGCCAATGATCACGTTAGCTCAGATTCGAGCTCTCTCATGCATGCAATCTGAAGCCCTCCTCGTTTACATTTCCCAGGCATTAAAAACAAAACATTACCACTGGTAACTCAAATTGACAAGGGTAACTTGTCTTTGTTGGCTTTAAGCGTCCGACTATCATGAAATGTAGAGGAAGAGCTTTGATGGATCGTACACATTAGCCATCAATAATCAAGACGTCCACCGTACAAGAAACATGATCGCATGCAAGCTAACCCAGATAGCGAAGTTAACCTGATAACAGTCACCGCGAGTTAATTACTGTGTTGCTGTTCGTTTTTCCGTTTTTAAAATATTTATTTTTTTATGCTTTCATATTATTTTAACATACTAATATTAAAAATAATATTTTTCAAATCTCATCCATTCAACGTATAAATATTTAAAAACAATAATAATAATAGTGAAGTTAGTAATTACTGGTAATTAGAGGGGACCAAACAGCAATTCTTGTTCCCGAGCAAGGGTCTCCTCCGCCTTCACTTCGGCACCTCGTTTACTACAACCAAGGCAACAGTACTGGGCTACTAGTTGTCGCCACCGTTATGTCCTTTTTAACGCCGTTACTTACCCCACGCGCCTGCCCGTCGCCCTTAACCCCGTAACCGCCACTGTTTACAGTACACGAACGAGGTGACGTGTTACCAAAAATAACAATCAAACGCCACGGTGTGTGCCGTGCAGGTCTTACCACGTGTGGCTGCATCATGATCCGTACACGTGTAACAAACTCGTGCAAGAAGAGAGACACACCCGTGCGAAAACGGCACACATCACGAGGAAAAGGGCAGGAATGAGAGAAATGTAAGAAAGAGGATTGACTACTGCTGCTGATGGCAAGTGATAGTAGCAAAGGAGAATCCAATGGGAAAATGGTGACAAAGCCATCGCTAAGGCCAGGGGCTCCGGTCTTTCTCCTGGCTCATTACAAGTCAAAGAACCCTTTCATTGTTGCCTTCCATCCAATCTGGTCCCTCAATGTTATTTTTTTTTAAATCAAAGCCAAAACAATACCAGTATGTCATTTTAACACCTCGATAACCACGTAAAAATAAATCAAAACAAATCATCGAGTACAATTCCCAACCAACACATTTTAAAATGGCTAAATTGAGAAAAACAAATTGTTTGGTGGTAGAAGTGAAAAGATTCTCAAAGGTCCAAAAAGAATATAAGCATTGTCCTCGTGCCGTTTAGATTCTTGTTAATTATAACTGAATCTTCAATAACGAAATACATAATTGTTTTTTTTTTTTTCTCATAATTATGTACTTATATTTTGACGCCAGTGAAGCAACTTGGGGGAAGCACGGTAATTATGCGGGAATCTTCCATAACTAAATACATAATTATTTTTTTCATGAATATCTACTTATATTTCCAACATTGCTGCTACATGCATGAGAAGCACCGGCCGGTAATTAGTTCCAGCATGTCATGGTTAATCCATCATTATTATATTATATAGCATGTTTTTTTTAATTTAAAAATACATCAAAATATTTTTTTATTTTTAACACTGATATATTAAAACTATAAAAAAAAACACTGAAAGAAGTATTAATTTAGTGTTTTCTCACAGAATTTACACGAGGAAAATGAACAAAACAAGAATAAAATAAAATATGTGTGTAGATTTGTATATATGGTAAATGTGTGGTTGGTAGGACTATTTTGTATTTCTGTCAGTAGCTACAGGACCTCTTTGTCCATTTCCATGATTTGACACGTGGCCATAGCTCCACACGTCGTCGTCGTCGTCATCATCTATATGATTTTGGCCCCACAGCCCACTTCCCTCCTCCATACTTGCATGCATTGAAATAACAAGACACTTGTATGGTTGGTCCCGTTCTCTAAAGTTCATTCATGTTGTATTTTCACCCCAGATTTTGAATTTAATTTATGAAAAAATATTTCCATTTTATTTTAATTTTCACTTGTTTTCAGACTAATTAATTATATACAAATAATAAAACGATCAAAATTATTTCACTACCATGTATTAATTAGTTGCAGACATCGATCCCACTGCATGGCAAGGTTAGTTTATTAATGGTCAAAGGACGTGCTCTCCTCTTGACCACTGTTCGAAATCATGGAGGATGGGTCAGTTCTCTTGAACTGTCATGAAAATACCATTGCATGAACAGCAAGATGGCATGAGATTAATTTATGGACATGGATCACTTTCAGACATCTGCATTATTTAGAGGAGGTGTTAGTGTCTTGCATGCCAAGAACGAAACACAAGTAATAAACCCTGATATAACATTTGATGATCTCGTGGACCCTGTTCTTTATATCTGATCATGAACATCGCTGTCATTTTTTCTGTAGAATCTGGGGACACATGGCCATAGAGCACAGGTAGCGATCTGTGTTGACAAGTGTATTGTAGAGGATAATATATCACTATCCTGGGCATGTGTTTCTGGAAATACAGCCTGGATGGGAGTTTTGGTGATCTTGAGGAGCAAGAGAGATGGTGAATTTTCTAGACAGACATTGCAAGTCTTAAATAAGTGTTTAATAAATTACTGTCTGTCTCGCGATAATAAAAAAAAAAACATAGATAATTTTGTTTTCGTTTCTCTGACTAAAACTAAACACTTCCGTTGTTCTTTGCGCTCTTGTTGTCTTGAGGCATTAGCCAAATCCAAGAACGAAGCAAACTAGAAGGGGAGACAAGCTTCTCAACTCAGCGGCCATTGCAAGATATTCATTAATATATATATTTATTATCCCAATTAATGTTTCATGAGGACGCTTCAAGTCGAGGGATTTTTTTCTACCTACTTGTTTATTTTGTTTTTCAAGAGTTGCTCTTGATATTGAGTTAGAGAACAACAATTAGGCAAATTATGCTAAGAATGATTGTGTGCTTTGCAGATAATAAATTATGCGAAATATTCCCAAAGCTTACGATCTTCATGGTCGAGGAATCATTATAATTTAAGGTAAATAAAAAGATGGTGCACTGCCCTCTCTCCCTCTCCCTCTCCCTCTCCCTCTCTCTCCTTTTTCTTTAATTCTTTCCAATACAGTATTTGATACTGGCCTCACAGTGTGGACATGGGCAAGATCACTCAAGGCTATAATATAATATCTTGAGAAGAGAAGTCAGCAGAGGTTTGGCACCCCCACCAGGCAGAAAGCTAGGCGGGACAAGACAGCACTCCAGCCAGCCCATGGCTGTACACAGAGAAAGAAAGTTCGGCGATGCTAATTTTTTCAAGATGGGTTAATGCTTGATAGACGCGAGTGGGGTGCGTGCTGGAGCCTTTTGGCCTTTTCCTCTCCCTTCGCTCTCCATGATTGTGCTATCTCCTTCCTTCTCTTTAGAAAAACATGTACATGCCATGCCAGTACTTCTCTAATAGTCAGCCCTTAGCTAGCCAGAGGGCACTCATGTCCCCTCTCATTGGATCATAAAATCCAGGGCCCCACTTTGATTTGATACATGTGCCGTGATTGGTGTTCGGGGTCGGCACTCCTAGCTAGCTACCTAGTTGTTGTTCTCCACTCTTTGCTTGCTTTCTCCAGATGTGTAGATACGCAGGGCCGGTTGGTTTCCAAGTGTGGTGCGGAAATTTGTGTTTTGTTTTAATTATAATCTTAAAAATACTTGATTAATCAATATATATATTATAAGATTTACCAAGAACTTCTTACTAAAACCTTGGTCAAGGAAGATCTTTAATTTGTATTTGTTTTAGACCTGTATTTTAAAACAGTGATCATAAAGAACTATTACAAAACCTAACACTCGTGATAAGTGAAGGTTTCAGACAACTCACTTGCTTTCCATTCCTAGCACTGAAAAGAAAATCAACCCACGTCACATTATCATCTGTTAAAAAATATAATATTGTTGTGGTTATTTTTTTAATAATTTTTTATATTAAAATAATATTTTTTATTTTTTAAAAATTATTTTTGATACAGTACATCAAAATAATTTAAAAATATTAAAAATATATTAATTTAAAATAAATAAAAAAATAAAAAAAATTTATATTTTTTTTAAAAACGCTTTATGCAGAAACAAACACATATTAATCTTTCATTTCTCATTAATGACTTTAATTTTCTCTGTCATGATTTAACGGATAAAAATCTTGAAATTGCTGTTGAAAGCAGATTTAACAAACTAGTGTTAAGGAGTGCTTTTGTATTTTCAATATTTTTTTTCCTGTTATTATTGATTTAACCGAAGGTAATTTGATATTTAACTATATATAACAATAATAAAAAAATACAATAAAATAACCAAAATGTTTTTAAAAGCAAAACAAATTAAAACCTGTGTTGAGGCGATTTCTTATCTTTTAACTGTTGTTTTTTTTTTTTGTTAGGTTAGTTTAAAAGCAATTTAGAATTTGATTAAATATAAAAAAATAAAAAAATTATGGCTCATGTGGTGTTTTTTTTTGTTATTCTAATTTTATTATCTGAATCACAAGTTTAACGGGTTAAACCAAATTGACTTATTTTTTATTCCATGAGTTATTGATTTATGCTAACTCAAATTAACTTGAGCCGGTTTTTTCATCTCTTTTTTTTAAATCTAATTTTATTATTCTATATTTAATAAGTTTATAATTAAGATACATTATTTGTCTTATCTTACAAATTGTTTTTGAGGTTATCATTATTATTTTTTTAATTTAATTTATTTTTTATTTTTTTTATTAAGATAAAATTAACTTATTTAATTAAATAAAATTAATAACTTGAATCATATTTTTTTTTTTTAAAAAAAAAACATGTGTACGCTAATTGAATATATATTTTTTAAAAGTCCCACGGCGTACAGGGCACCCGGCTAGTACATGCAATTTCTTCTAGCTTGTTCATGTTTTCCGTAGTCCGCTGTGGAGTTTGCGATATGTCCCTTGAAAAGTTTGATTTGCATGATGGAGGCTTGAGTGCGTGTAATCCTCTCAACCTCCCATGTCAACAACCAGCACCTTCTTCAATGCAATACCTAATTTAGCATCCAAAGATTGACCAACCACTTTTGTCCACTCTGTAATGCATTTTCCAGTTTACGCACTTTTAAGCGGGAAGGCTAGGAACATGGGAAAGCAACTGAACAACCATCATAATTAACTTTGGATCATCTGTGGAAATTAGGCCATGAGAGAACAAAATGCCTGAGCATAGTGCCCCGAGTTCGGTTGCCATTCACTTCTTTCATGACTCCAAATTGTCAATATATTCCACTCAGAATCTCACAAATAAGAGAGGGAGCGAGCAATTTGCAGCTATAATTGTAAATCATGCACAAAGCATCGTAAATATGACTCTTTCATAATGGAGGATGTTCAGAAAAGAAAAGAAGTGATAATGGAGGTGAATTAGCTTTAGAGCATAATCAGTGATAACAAATGAAGAAAGCCAAGACAGCATGAAAAGTAAAACCTATCACATGAGCATCATTGTGGTTCCATCAATGCCAGAGCGGGAAGATGCACGGGGTTTATGTATTTAGCCAAATCCATTTTTCCAATGAAATCACATTATACCTCAAGCAACAATAGAATTGCAACAGAAATTAGCTCTATGTATTAACAGAACATGAACTGTTATTCCTGAAGGGCTTTGCAAAATATCACAAGGTCTCGAAGTTGAAACCCAGTCGCTGGACATTAAGAATGGAGATGCTTCATAACATTGCAGCACAGAACAACAGGGGACTCTAAAGAGAAACAATAAAAATGCAAACTATGCTATTATATAAATGATAACATGGTATCCAGAAAGGAGATTTTTCGACATCTTAAATGTAAAAAAACGAGATAATTTTTTTAAAATATATGCTTAGAAATTAAAAATCCAACCACTTCTGGTAGTAGACACAAGTCTTTGGAGAGATAATGCCATCAGGTGTACAATGACTTATCCGTGGACAAACTCCACACGGGATGGAAGCTAATGCCCCTGCTTTTGGTTCCCCTCCAAGGGCTGCCTTGCTAATGTATCTATAGCAAACTTTTCCAAAAGGAATTGAAGCAAACTCACCCATTCCATTACTCTTCACTTCCATGATTGCATTGTCCAAAATCAAAGTCCTCAGGATCTCTTCAATTTGCTGTTTTGTCACGTCAACATTGAAGGCTGGATAACTATTGATCAAATCTGTAACTTCCTCCAAAGTGGCAACCCCCTTCTTTTCTATTTGGCGTTTGCATAACTGCCTCAGTGACTCGATAAACTCTGTATCAAGGCTCCCTTCAAGATACCATGCCCCTCCACTGATTTCCTTTGAAGGTTCAAACTCTGTTGCCATGAAATGTTTCCTCCCCTTGTTTTGGATGTTCACCACCTCTTTTATCAAGTTTTTGACCCGCAGAGCCTTGAGAGATTTATTTACCACATTATCTGGAAGTTTGGCTTCTTTTTTCATGTCTCTGGTCCAGATTCCAATATCTTGTTTGCTTCGGATCACATCATAGAGGATACGCTCATGTTCAGTCAGAGATTGAACTGGAGAATTCAGTTCTGGCCGTTTCCTCTTAAGGGATGAAGGTCCTTGTACACGACTCATTCCTACTGAAAGAACATCAAAGCTGAATATGTTATATATGATGTATCAGAACAGTAGTAGTTTTTAAACAGGATATTAAAGCACGAAGCACCTGAAGTTCCCATTTTATGTCAAAGCCAAAGATATGAAATGCATCATACATCTTTGTACACAATGCTCATTTTGGTGGCTGAAGAATTGCTAAAACAAATTTGAAACTAAAACACACCACTACCAGCAGCATGTCAAAAACAAAAGTTTCACACCTCCTAAAATGTAGTACAACTCTTGAGAAGAATTTCAGATTTTATAAAAGCCAGAAAAATTGAGACATAGAAGATTATTTTCTTTGAATCAGTATTCCTTTATATGTTTTTGTAATGGATCAAACACCCAGAAATCAATCAACAGAGAGACGAAAACAACCAAAACTTTTGAGACAAAGAAGTTACGGCGACTCTACATGCAAAAGTATCTCATAAGATTCATACATTCACACTAACTAGCAAAATAAGTTTTAATTTTTTAACCTCAACACATTCAGGTCATCAATGATATGACAAAGGGGCACTAATATGATGGTACTATGATTTCATTAGATATTACTAAAATTTAGTTACATCGCAACACAACTTGTCTTGCATCTTTCTTGATGGCTGGTAAAGGGGCATTTAACAATTATGTTACTCATCTGCGGAACCCAGTCACAAATCTTTCAATACCAGCAATGTTCAGATTACAAAAGCTTCCAGCAATGTCATTTTGTATGCAATCTACTAGAAACTCACATTGCCTCTCCCCGTTAGTTTCAAAAGCAAAAAATTCATCAGGTTTCAACATTGCAGAAGCCCCATTGCAAAGATGAACAAGATAATCAATCCCACTAGAACCACCATCTAATGCGAGTCTTGGTTCGTGTCTACCAACTTTAGCTTGTCACTTGGTATGTATGGTGGATTACTCACAATACCTACAAGTTGTCCTTCAACATCCTTTAATGGCTCAAACCAAGATCCTTGCCTTACTTCGATCACATCCTGAAGGCCATACAGGCACATTAGAGTTGCCACCAAAACTGCAATTGGGCTTAAATCAGTGTCATAACTCCCCCAAATCCTTCTAATACCTATAGCAATAGCACCACTACCCGTACCCACATCTGCCCACAACCCTTGTCCCAATTCTTCATTTTTGGAAATCACATCACTTACCAGATCAACAATCAATTCTGTATTTGGCCTTGGAATCAAGACCCCTTCCTGCACACTCAACACCAAGTACCTCCAGTGCTCACACCCTACTATATACTGGTAAGGCCTCCTCTCTTCAATCGTCTGCTCCCACAATTGGTAAAGATCATCCAAACTTATCCGTAACATGACTTCTCATTTTTACCACTAGTATCATATTTATACTGGGAAAAGGAAAAGCACGAGGAAGAGGAGGAGCGGTTTACAAGTGAGTCCTCAATGAGCCAATTGAGCTCCCTACACAGGACAGGAGAGTGGAGTCAGGGCCATTATCAGACTCCACAAAAGAAGACCCAACATAGGAGGCAACGTTTTTTGCTCAACCATGACATTTTTTAAGTTCTGATGAAGCAGCTAAATAATTAGGTGGCCTAAAAAAGAGGGGTATTTTTGGTTTAATTGTTGTTAAGACGGCATTGATGAAGAGAAAAATCGGTGTGCAACAGCAGCCATAAAGACACGCTCGGCTCAGGCCTAGCTTCATCTCTCTTCCTCAATGTAACCACATGTCAAAAGCATATCCTGACAGATTAGTGTTATTGGTGCACATTTTGTTTCCTTAAACAAGGATTATTCATTTATAGTGGATATTTGGGTGTTCTCTGTCAACCTCATTCAAGCTAAAAACTGTGGACAAAAACTAATCTATAAAGATCAAGATTCAAGCTTTAACCACGCAATTAATTGCTTTTGATCAAACGAGCAAAACCCAGATTGTGTTTTCAATTTAACAATCCTTATGTCCATGAAATAAAGCACATGCCTTTGACTAGATAGGAGTTAGTTCATAGTCCTTGCACTCACACACACTCTTTTATGCTTCAAAAGTTCCAAGTCTAACAGTGATATGAGACAAAAAGAATGAAAGAAAGAGTAGTTGCAATACTAACCGGATGAGGCAGCCGGTGCAATAGGCCGGGACGCGGAGGTCGAAGGAAGAGAAGAGGCAGCGGCAGGAAGCGGCGGGAAGGTGACTGCCTGAACACAGGCTAGAGAGAGGGATGTGTGTACACTGTAGAATGACAGTATGAAAAACTCTGCGTTTCACTTATAAGGGTTTTTTCAGTTAAATGAAATCCATTTTATTTATTTTTTCAAAGACTATTTTTTAGGTGTTTGTCAAGCTTAAAATAAACACGTGATATGACCTCGCATTTTGTTAAGAAGATAACTTTAATTAATTTATTTTTAATATTTCGTTGACTTTTTAATTTTTTTATAATCTTGATTCCCTTTTACTTATAAAAAGTTAATAAGAATACGGATTTTATATATATATATATACACACACACACACACCTGAGTTGCCCGCGCGCTGCTGCGGGTTTATAAAACAAATGTACTTGATAGTGTTATAATTGTGAACCAGTGCTAAATAAGTAATAGAAATTAAAGGTATGATGGAGCAAATATTTCATGACGGAAAAAAAAGTTGTGTTGGTGATCAAAAACTTAGAGACTGAACAAAATGATTTGTAGCAATCTACAGTGTTTTGTGAGGAAAGATACAGTGCTTTTGCCACATGATTTAGCTTTTCAGTTAATAAAAAGCAAAAAAAAATACAAAGCTAAATTCTCTACCAACTTAATATTAAAAAAAACCAACAAAGATAATTTTGGAAGGAAAAAAACCCATGAGTAAAATAAACTAAAAAACTATTTAAAGAAATATTATAGCAATCCACAATATTTTGTGAGAAAAACTACAACGCTTTCTTCATATGATTTAGCTTTATTGTAATTATAATTCTTAACCAACTCAATATTAAAAAAAAATCGACAAAGATAATTTTGGAAAAAATCATAAAAAAATAACATGGAAAAACACTATAACAATTCACAGTGTTTTAAAGAAAAAAAATAACAAAGCTAAATTCTTAATCGGTTCAATATTAAAAAAAAATCAACATAGATAATTTTAGAAAAAAAAAAAAACAAACACCAAAAAAAGGGGGAAAAATCATGTTGGAAACACTGTAGCAATTCACAGTGTTTTGTGATGAAAGCTACAGTGCTTCCCCACATGATTTAGCCTTATTTGTAATGACTTGTAATTGTAATTCACAAACAACTCATTATCAAAAAAATAAAATTGAAAAAAATTATAACAAAAAAAACTATGCGAAGAAACACTGTAGCAATCCACAATGTTTTATGAGCAAAGCTACAATACTTTCCCCACATGATTAAGCTTTATTACAAAGTTAAATTTTAACCAACTCAATATTTTAAAAAAATAAAATGGACAAAAATGATTTTGGAAAAAAATATTACAAAAAAAAAACACAAAAGAAACTGGAAAAAAACTATGTGAGGAAAAACTGTATCAATCCATAGTGTTTTTTGAGGAAAAACTTGTATTTACTTGTAATTACAATTCTTAACCAGCTTAATATTTAAAAAATAAAATTGACAAAGATAATTTTAGGGAAAAATATAACGAAAACAGAAAAAAAACCATGTGGAAAAAAATATTATAGCAACCAACAATAATTTTTGAGAAAAGTTAAAGTGCTTTCCTCACATATTGTAACTGTAATTTTTAACCAGTTCAATATTAAAAAATAAAATAAAAAAAGATAATTTCGGAGAAAATCATAAAAAAAAAACCATGCGGAGAAACACTGTAGCAATAAACAATATTTTAAAGAAAAAAATTACAAAACTAAATTCTCAATCAGCTTCATATTAAAAAAAATATAATTTTAAAAAATAAAGAAATAAAATAGAAAAATTATGTGGAAAAACATCGCAGCAATCCACAGTATTTTCAAGAAAAAAATTACAAAGCAAAAATTTTAACCAGGTCAATATTTAAAAAGTAAAATCAACAAAAATAATTTTGAAAAAAACAAAAGAAAAAATAAATGAAAAAAAGAAAAATTAGGAAAGTTAAAAAAAATAATTTAAAAAAAAATTTGAAAAAAAAACAAAAAAAAGGGAAAAGTAAAAAAAAAAAGGGGAAGAATCACCGTGAATTACTATTGTAATCCACTGTGAAATGTATGTGGGGAACAGTGATTCCCCCACACGGTGTAGTATATTAGTTAATATATATATATATATATTCCTCCTCTAAAACCTCCGTTCAAGTTATATCCAAAACTCTATTTTAAGAATTTTACTCGTTGATTAATAAATATAATAAAAATCCGATTTGTGACAACCCATTACCATATAAGAATTAACATGAATGACTTGTATGATGTTTTCGTTCTGGTCATGTCGTGTTCAAGTCATTGTGCATGTCCTGCATATGGAGCCTCGGAGATGCATGCTGAACCAATCCCATGAGCATGTCCCGCACATAAATGCTTCCCCTGATTTGGGATATCGTCCCATGAATCTCACTGAAGATGGCCTGGCTGTTGCCGACGAACGATGAGCCTTCCTGAACAGGTTTCAACTGTGTTTTACACAGACAGCACCAGAACTCCCAACTGTTACTCACCCCAGATTTCAAGGCCCTCTAATCTCCCAATGCACAAGTTTTCTTGCTACTTGATGATAGCAGAGACTTTCCCAACACTCTGAAGGCTGTAAAATGGCCAGTGGATGCTCTTCCTACTCGCAAAGACCCTCTTAATGACGGCCTCAAGAGAAGTTTGAAAACGACGAGGGAAGATGCCGAAGACCCTACACTCGATTCTCATCGAAACTAACTTGCCAACTTTACAACATATTTCCTCTCTTATCTTTCCATATCTAGTTTCTGTTTTCACAAAGGACAGGAAAACCACATTTGGATAACTCATTCTCAAGAGACTGATCGTTTTGATTAATACTTATAAGGCAGATGCGATATCATAGAACGCAGCAGCTAGAATTTGAGCATAGGGATACCAACCATAGCTGCTTCAGGCAACTCTCCGGAAAGCAACACGGGAAAACATAGGGTCAAAAGTAACGAGAAACCTGCAGTCTCTACATATGGTTTGCCATCTTCAAAAGCCATCTGAGAAAAATTATGTTTCTCCTTGAGGATGTCTGTCTGTAGGTTAGGGCAATCGAGCTGCAGCAATGTTTTGAGTCATGTGGCAGTGCAACCGAAAATCATATATTTCACGAGAAAGGACCAGCAAGCCAGTTCATAAAATGGAATGGATTCCTTTTAACTATTGGAAAGAGCTGGCCTTTTGTCTTTTCAATTTTTGATGTTAGGGCTGGATTCCCCTACACCAGTGAGAATAATAACAGACAATATCCAACTGTTACCAGGCATATTCCAACTCACAATATTCTATCAACCAAATCATAGACCCTTTTTAGAGTTTCTTATCTCTATCTTCTCAGCAATTTGCAAAACAATCTGACAGAGGATCACCCACGACCTCAAGATCTAAATGAGACGCCATATCATTTGCCTGTTTTATGGGCATTCACCTGTGCTATTCTGGTTTCTTTTTTCAAACTTCTTTGTCTTCTTTTCTGCAACTGCCCAAAATTTCCATCTCCTTTGCTACAAATTTCTTGCATTTGTCATACGATCTTAAGAGTATTTGTAAAACAGTTTTTGAAGGAGAATATTCATACTACTTGCTTCTTCCATACTTCAATGTATAGAGCTATGATATTCAGCTACATATGCAGTTCCTTTCATCTCTCTATCAATATCATTTGTTGTTATTGCTATTTCACAAGGTACATGAATGTGGGATATGGCATAACAAGTTTGATTGCAACACAACTCTTTTGTGAGGCTTTTAACAATTTAATTTCCAAGAACAATTTGGTTAAAAGTAACTCAGCCTCCAAGTAATCATCCAGTCTTTCATGGTTTATTTCAATTGCTTAAATCGAAATCCTATCCCATCATGTATAACCAATCCAGAATTTGTATAAATTCCTATTTCAATAATCAAAAAGTTACAAGATTGGATACATCTACATAACAAATAAAGATCCCAAAAAATCTGAATGAAATTAGGCCAATATCACAATTTCATAATGGTCACACATGTAAAGTAGTCGATTTAAAGAGTCATTCGAAACGAATGAAACAAGTCCCAGAATCATCCATATGTACAAACAGTTAACTATAATACATTTTGCATTAGAAACTGTATCTGTAGTTTTAAAGCAATCACACAACCATGAAATACGGAACTTTGAAAAATCTGAATTAATTACTTACAAAGATTCAGCACTGTCAACAGCTAGAGGGATACAAACAAGATGACCATAAACAAGCTCCTTTTAGTTATCTTACTCATCTGGAAACTCTTTGCTTGATGTAGCCGACTGAAGTCAAAACTTGAACACAATCATCTTTTCCAATCCTCTATCAAGACAAACTCTACAACTGCATACATGGACAAGAGACTAAGCAATCTACAAAAATAATTCTATCCCTGCAAGTTTTCCATATGAAGTATGAAATTTCAGCAACCAAGAACTTGAGAAAGTAGAATGATTATTGACAATTGCACTTCCAATGAAATCAATCAATAGATAGCATTAAATGATAATCTAGGTGAAAATTTTCAAGATTATATATCTTCCATCTCTAATAGCTAAACTAAAATGTTCAGGGTAATCAACTAATTGATCATCGAGAGGATTAGATACTTATAAAGATCTCATTCACCTCAAGAGAAAAGTTTGCTTCTAGGAATTGACAAATCTTTTTAGTCAAATAACATGATATTGGATAGGCATCTATTAGCTGTCTGCTCAAAAAAGAGAAAAGAATCAACTTTGGTTCTGGGCAGTATCCTCATAACAAACAAGTATAAGACAAAAAGCAATCATCACCAACTAGCGGAGTCCTACTGGATCCAAGTTCAAAATGGACATAACCCTCAATGGTATTGCATATGCACAAACACATACAAGTCAGCAAATTCCAAGGATAGCAAGTCATCTCCATGGCTATGACCTAGCCTTTTAACGATGCCATCACTCATCAAGATGCAATCTTGACATATAAATATAAAGAAAAGAAAAGCCAGATTGAGGCAAAACAAAAAAAGAATCTTGATAAAAACCCACAAAATCAGTAGATATATACACTCGTCTCCACAAAATTATCATGCATCACCAATCCAAACAACCCAACAATTTCCTCATAAACAAAACAAAATCCCCACAAAACAAAAGAAACAAATTAAACATATACAAGTGAGAGAGAGAGAGAGAGAGAGAGAGAGAGAGAGAGAGAGAGAGAGAGAGAGAGACCGTACACAAATGATGAAACAAAATGGAGTAAATCAGTCAGAGTCATAGTAGTAGTATTCAACATGAGCAGAGGAGGAAGAAGAAGAGGCTTGATGATGATGATGACCATACTGATGGTGATCTTCATCATCTGATGATGTGGAGTAATAAGAGTAAGAAGACAGGAAAGAATCAGGTGGAGGCAAGCAGAGGAAGGTCCAGACGAAAAGAGCTAAACGGCCCAGTTGTTGAAGAGGAAAGCAGCAAACAAGATCAAGGAGCTGGTGACTGCTTACGCGATCTTGGAACCTTATGCATGCTATTTGTTGCCATACGTCTGCAGATACGTGGGCTACTGATAATACAATTAAGCTGTTAAACACCATTTTTCTTCTCTCTTTGCTATTTCTTTCCTCTTTTTTAAGACGGATTTTTAATCCTCTTTCTCAACTGTCCTAACTCTCTTTTGTTGTTGTTTGCTTGCTGCTGTTGTTTTGTTTTCATGTCGTGACACATTTTTAGATAAAAAAAATATGAAAAAAACCTTAAAAATCACAGGTAGTGACACAGATATGAGCTTATTTTTTGATTTATTTTTGACGTTAAGAAACCTTAAAAAATTGTAATTTATATATATATTTTAAAAAATTTATAACTGTAAAAATTATCATCATATCAAATACACGATCTGAAAGAGGGTTGCTTCTCAGATTGGATGCAGCCAACAATAACGTAAATTGTGATCAAAATGATTGTTCGATAGTGCCCTTACAGTTTGGACTTTGGAGCAGAGAAGATGGGTCATAGTTTAAGCCTTAAGGGTTGACCTTTGGTTGGCAACACATGAAAAGAGAAGTCAAGCACCACTTGGGCACCATGTCTAAAGATGGATAGTTTGACAGGAAAGCCAGCCGTTCATATCCATAAACATTTGATAAAAAAATATAAAAAACCTATAAACATAGAAAAAATGGGCATATATAGAAGACTTCCCTATGCATATAGCATGAATGAAAATTTTTCAAACTTTAATATGTAATGCTTTGCCTGCACTATTCTCTTAGTATTAGCGTCGGATATAAATTAATTTGATTGAAAGGACGGAGACATACATATAAAATATATCATCCAATGACCACCTAGACATTTTCAGACAAGGCAGTTTGTTGCAGTTGTTCAAAGAATCATGGATGTTTCCTTTCATGGTCCCATATGGCCTCATACCTCTCTGACCACTCCCTGTATATTGAGAATATCTTGGTATGCAGTGACAAAGTCATCTGCTCAAATGTACTAACATTTTCTAATAAATATGTTGCAAAATCAATTTGTTTTTGCTCCCATAAATCCGCCAATCTCACTTCGTTCAGTCGTTGCTTCTTCAGGCACCAGAAGCTCAAACCATATATCTGCAACCAGGGGAAATAAAAAACAAAAAACTGTGAGATTCTTAACACACAAGTGAGATTAAATGAAGGTGAAATTTAGCCAATGACGAAGAGTCGAATAGTGAGAATGATCAAGTATCCATTGCTGGGAGAATTGTTGCCTGTAGAGCTCTTGGAAAGCCTGCACTTCTCATCACTCTAAGAGTTGACTCTGGGACAATTCAGGTTTTCTGATTTCACACGTGTTTGATTCGACAATGTTGTCAGATTTTTGTTCTTTCACTTTGCAATTTCATAACTAGACAGGGTATACAAATCATATAGAATAATACGAGTTAAACATCAACCTCATGATAGAGAGCCTGTCGTGAATGTAAATCAAAATGTATAGGAAGTAAGAGGACATAATTAATCAAACTAGAATAGTTCAGGGACCAAGTTGGAGTGATTAACCCCTCTAACAACCTATTAACTCACCAATCCATATAGTATAACACGCCAAAGAGAAGAACTCAAATACTTGCAAATTGGCATTGAAAGCTATAAAACTGTTTGTCTTTATCCACTCCATTAATCTCTCTCTCAAAGTTCCAAACTTTGGGAAAACTAAAGAGTCCCATCTTCAGTTATTGATTCATCTGTGGCTGTGAGCAGTGTAGTTTTTTGGGCCAAATAGAAGACCAAAGTGGGGATTCTGTGGGCCACTACAAGAACTGGAGACATAAAAGAAAAGGATTAGATTATTTATTGTAAATAGCCACAAAAAAAAAAATTACTCAGAAAGAAGAGGAGGAAAACGAAAGTTATGGCGAGGAAGAGGAAAGTGGAAAGTAGCGCAGCGATAGTAGATGAGAGTGACAAAGTTTTGTATTCAGCGTTTAGAAATTCTGCTAATGAACTCTCTCAATTATACTCTCAAGCAATCAGTCATAACAAGCTTTCTTTTGAAGCTGGACAAAGACATGCTCTCGTGAGACCACAAAAAGTTTTTGTTTTTTTTTTGTTCAATTTCTTTTCTTTTTCTTGTTTTGGTATGGCATGACTCATCTTTATTGAATTTGTGGAAAACCCATTTGGGGTTTGATTGTTTTGATTCTACTTTTGAGGGTTGATGGTGTGTTTGTTGTTGAAAGTTTTGATCTTTAATGTATAATTGGTTACGATTATTATGCTTTTTAGAACGTATGTGATATGAATTATAATAGGTGTTGGTTTTGGTTTAGCCTCATATCAAGTTTACTGATTTGTTGTTTTAACTTGAGTGAATTGATTGAGTACCGTGTTTACTGAATGATATGAACGATGTTTTTCTTTCTTTCTTTCTTTTCTTTTGGCCTCTTATGGATTATTGAATGCTTGGTGTCATTTTGGAAGTCTCAAGCTATGGGCAAGTTTGGAATAGCAATGGGATTTGAATGTTCCTAGTTAAAGATCGTATTTGGTACAATGAGAAGACTCCTAATTATCACATTTTGTTCATTTTCTGGGTTTCAATGATCAAATAGCAAAAAAAGATTTCCAAGTTTTTATTTTTATGATTGTTGGATGCTGACAATCTTATTGAAACTTACAAATGGTAGTTCTTTGCTTTCTTGATCGCTCTCTTATCCGAGTAGTGAAGTACTTACATTAAATTGGTTGAATCTTAGATTGATAGCAGCAAAATGATGGAAAAATGTAGTGATTAAACTGGTTCTGACAATTCTGTTCTATGTTTATTCGACTAGGGTCCATAAGCTATTTGATAAATTTGACCATATTTGCATGCACACACTTAATTATGTTGCTTAGTCGTAGTTATTTAGCCTTAGCTTTGATGCTGTCATTTCTGTTAATATAAGCAGATTGGGTTATTGCTGAAACAAACAAGGAAGCACTAGATATTTGTTGGCACTGTTTTAGTAAAGCTAGTGGTAATTATTTTCTTGGGCTGAGATTGCTCAACTGGATTTCTCAAGTCTCCTCTATATATCATGGGATTATCATGATAAGCTGCATATGAGTGGTGCAATCATGTGCATGATTGCTGGCATCTCCATTATTAGCTTTATTCAACCCTTTGGAAAATAGAACATGCCGTTGATGTTCGTGAAGACCATCCACTCATACATTACCATTTGTTTTCTTCAGGAGAAACTGAGTAACTGGATGGCAGTGAAGCAGCAAGGTGGAATAATGGTGACAACAGAAGACATTTCTACTTATCTGCAGGTTTTGTCATGAAATTTTTACTTACAATCGTTTTCATCACAATTCAGGAAAGCATTTGGCATTCATTTGAACATGTTTCTGATCTTTGGTATTTTGATTGCTAAACATGGAAGTAACTCTTCATTAAATATTCTTCTCTCAGTGTTTATTGCCTCATAAGGGTAGGTTTGCTGCTTAAGCATTCCATCTCTTTCTGTTTTATTTTATCTTAGGAGTCCATCAAACCTTTTGTAAAAGTTTTAAATTTACTAAGGTGCAAAGATTGTGAATGATGATAAAACCAGCAGACAAGCGAACTTGGGTTGCTGCGGAGAAGCTGATATATTAAATGCTCTTCTACCAATTTGTTTTCTTTAATGCCTGCTTCTTACCAGCTGCAATCTGTTGACCTGTGCTTTACATATTAATATCCGTCTCTTTTCCTCTTTTCCAAAATCCTGAAGATTGTACTGTTCAAGACCCAATCTTCTTACGATATTCATGGGGAGCCATACTATCTGTTTTTAAGTGCTGCATTGAACGAAAAGGAAAATAACTAAGAGGAAGGTGCCATTGATAATATAATTGAGGCTATCCCATCTCTTGAGAAGATCAATAGAAAATGATGTAGTGATACCAGAAAGTACAACTTTTTCAATGTTCCTTTGGAACAGAAGTTATATTTAACCTAGTGGGTGGGAGCATGATCATATGCTCCAAGTACTGGCTGAATGCTGGAAAGGCAATCAACTGCTGGGAAGGCATGGCCTTTAGTTGAAGCTGCAAACATGTTTTGGGAAGGCTATGTTATTTTCCTGACTAGTTATGCAAATTCTGATTGTGATATCATTTTATTTATTTTGTTTTGAATTAATTTGCAGAGTGAGCTGAACAATATTTCCAACGCTATTTATGACTCACATGGTGGCCGGAATGAGGTGAACTCATCTATCACAACTCCTGTCATACAAAGCCAAGATAAAAACCTATGTTTGTCTTTCGATTCAGAAATGGATACAACTCCTGAAGGATCTGCTCACTAATTTCTCAATCTTTATGAGAATTTGTATAGATTGATAGATTAATTAATGAGAAGATAACACTCAATTGATCTGTCTTCTCCACTTGTGAATCTTGGCAAATTCAACTCTATTCTTCTAATCTCTATCGCACATGAAGATCACTTCATCTGTTTGCATTCTCTACTCCCGTTAGTCATGCTGATCTTATTTCTCATATCTTGCTCCATTGTTTGAACGTCACACTTTGGTAAAGTTTGGTTACATGATAGGCTACATCTCTTCTGTCATTTATGGTTGAAGTACTTAAAAGTAGGGCTCCAAAGATAAGATAATATGTAAAATGATGAAGCAAGTAGTTTTTTTATATGTACCTTGAAAAACAGTTATAATTACAATGTCTATTGAAGTATTAGATCCTTATCATGAGACTGGTGGTGAGGACAAAGGTGACTGGAAATGTCCAGAATATGATGCATGGATGGTTGGTGATGATATTCCAAAATCGACTATGTTCATTAATTCGAATTGAGTGTTGGGATAAAGGGTGGTTAGATGTTCACTTCCATACTTCCTCCATAAATTTTAAAGAAATTGTTAGCTGGTGATAAAGAAAAAATAGTTTTTTTTTTAAAAAAGATTTAGAGATTTTGTGATGATAAAGTCAATGATTTTTTTATATATAAAAAATTACAATAAATGAGGGAATGGGATTTAAATTCAAGAATACAAGTGTTTGTTCTTATTTATGCATGATAAATGTTATAAGGATATGAATACTTTCAGAGGATATGAAATGTATGAACCCTTTACTTGGATGATTTAGAAGATATTTATAGCTTGTGATTTTTTTTTTATTTTGCTGAAGGCATGGAGCTGTGGAGAGTTATGTTTCTTGAAAACATAAGCAAGAAGAAAACATTCTTTACACAACATTAACATTGAAGGAAATAACACTTACATCGATGGAAATATATAAGATCCACATGAGATTTTATATATTATTCTAAATGCAACATTAATGTTAATGAGAATAGCTTTTAATCAAAATTAATGATGATTGGAACAATATAGATTTTTGAAAGATTTTTATATGTCTACGAGTGCAGGGAGAAGATTCTTATAGATCCTTAACATTTTATGTCATGGATTATAAAATAGTTTTGTGACTTGGTATGAGACCTATAAAGACTTTCAATTCAAGATGTATCCGGACTTGAATTAATTCTAAATCTAGAGATGTTGGGTTTGATGCCTTGCCAGACCTATAAATACTTGGGCTCAGCACATTGTTAAGCCCAAGAGTATTGGGTCTGACACCTTACCAGATCCACAAGCACTTAGACTCAATACATAACTAATTTCAAAGGTGTTG
>Ga0325410_1000225_pt1 | contig 55608 bp, 34 predicted proteins | sample PopdelMetagenome_16_FD_206182 | JGI IMG/M metagenome (GOLD analysis project Ga0325410, IMG submission 206182) | Populus deltoides microbial communities from Bellville, Georgia, United States - Xylem-PdIQD-R3 | ecosystem: Host-associated > Plants > Phyllosphere > Stem > Wood/Secondary xylem... | reverse complement strand
ATAAGTATGGTGTTACGTAAATAAGATGATTAATATGATTATGTTGATAATTTATAAAGAGTTTATACTTTACTTATCTCTAATACTATTAGTGAACCCTCTAACCTTGACATTTGTTTTTATCATTGTTTAATCTTTACATTAATCTTCCATCTCAAAGTTCTTATTAATTTCTTCCTCTTCTTCTTTATTATTATTAGTACTAGTACTACTACTATTATTATTATTATTGTTGTTGTTGTTGTTGTTGTAGTTGTTGTTGTTGTTGTTGTTGTTGTTGTTGTTGTTGTTGTTGTTTTATTAATTATAATTTATACAATTAACCTCTCTGTGGTTCGACCCCGGTCTTGCCGGGTTATTTATTACTGTGACACTCCTGCACTTGGGATAAGACATCAACTCTTTGATCGTGTCACTCACTAATCGGAAAAGCATGAAAACTTGATAAGAGAAGATTCGGGCCTAAAAATGATATACTTCGGGGAAGGGTTCTTCATAGAAGTTATAGCTAGGGATGTTAGCTTTCCAACAAATTCAACCTCGCTTAATTTGAAGCTCCAGAACTCCAAATATAGGTAAATATCTGAGGAGAGGTCAAGTTGTCACCTCTGCTGGCAAATTCGACCAATTGACAGAATAGGGAAACATAGTTGTGTTAGGGGCAGAATCAGACTTCTTTCACTAAGGAAATGTGTGGTGTCGTGTCTTAGGTTTCAAAGGAAATATGTCATATTCAAAACCGAATTGGTGATGATAGTTATAATTTAATAAAGAATAATGATCTAAAGGGATATAATGGGAAATATAAATGTAAAGGAAACAATTGTTAAAAAGAAGTCAACATTGTCATTATTATTATTGTTATTGTTGTAAAGAAAATGTAACAGAGTAAGAAATGATGTGGTATACCTGTAGATTCAAGAGGGACCTTAGAAGGGTCACAACAACAACAACAAGGAAGCGTGAGCTGAGCTTCTGCAACAAGTAGGTATTCTACACCTATATCTTTCTTAAATATACATAATTATGAAAGCTTGTTTAATTTTTAGATTTTATATATAAATGTTTCCAAAAGGAAAGCATCTAATGAAATGAATGAGAAATGGAAATAGACTTGATTAACTATTTTGCTGGGGAATAGTTAATGATACCAATAGGTTCCATTGTTATTGGCATTTTTCTGGATTAGATTAGTCGGTTCCGAGAACTAGAGGCTAATGATGTAGTAGGGTTTACTAAAATCGATATGATCATCCCGGAACATGGGGGATATTGAACTTGATGAACTATTATGGGTTAGGAATAGTTAATGATATCGATGGGCTATATCGATATTGGCATTTCCATGCAACTTGATTAGCTATTTCTGGTATGGAGGCTATTGATGTCAAGGGTCCATATGATTAGCTATCCGATGATATTTCAAAGTATTGTTGGGACTTGATTAACTATTTCGGATTAGGAATAGTTAATAATATCAAGAGGATGTATTGATATCGACATTCACGATAAATTTGATTAGTCGAATCTGGTGAGGGAGACTAATGATACTAATAGAATTTATTAGTATCGGCATTACCATTCCAAGGTTTTGGGAAGGAATAAGAAAAAAGGATTTGATTAGTTATCCGATGAATGATGGTTAATGATACTAATAAATTGGTATCAACACTTTCTTGGAGAAATTGTCCTTCGGTATAAATATGTGATATTGGTTGGAGATTAAGAATGGAATGGAAAACGTTAGTGAATTCTTGAGAAAGAAATCTTAAAAAGGACTAAGTAAGAATTGTAGGGAAATATGAATGAATATTAGTCTTGAATAAATTGCTTGATTACCAATATTACTAGTGTTTTCCATGATATTTATATTTCATTGTTGTATTTGTTTCAGGTTCATCACACTCACAACAGGAGTGATTTTCAAATCTTTCTATCCTTCAGTTATCTAGCTTTAGGTGAATACTTATGTATTTTGTATCTTAAGAAATTGTTACGACTTGAATTGTAATAATATCTTTTAAATTGAATGTATGAACTTAAATTTTATTTTCATGTATTTATAATCTACATATATGTGTGTTTACTTAATTAGTATCATTCAATACTTCATTTTTATTATGTTAATGATTGAGAGATTGTGATTCCATTGATGTTGATTGTTGGAATTGAGACCCAGGATGACTAGGTCGTGAGTGGATAATGGTTACTAGAAGTGTAACAAGTTGTTGTCGATAATTTGGGACCTCTCAGTATAGACAAGACTCTGTCAAAATTTCAGTAGAAATTTTGGTGAACCCTTGTATGGATTTGATTTAAAATAAAATAAAAAATTATCATGTTTTTTCCTAAATTATGAATAGTATGTTGTTCTAATAATTGGGATATTACAGAGAATATTTTGAACTTAAAAAAAAAGACAGCAAAAAAGGAGAAATTTGAGATATCTTAAACTCTTTATGAGGGGTGGATTGTAATATCTCATATCGACGGGTGAGGAGTTGGTAGCTGGCCTTAATAGTAGTGCTGGTTACTAAGTTATTAGACACGCTTTGGGGCCGTGCGTGATCACCAAGAACAAATCTGTGGGCGGTAAGGCCCAAAGCAGACAATATCTAGCAGGTTGGGCCAAGCTGTTACATTTGGTATCAGAGCCAACCTCATTGCCTGTCTAGTTGTGCCAACGGGGTCGTTGGGCTCCTTAAGGGGGGTGGATTGTAATATCCCATATCGGCGGGTGAGGAGTTGGTAGCTGGCCTTATTAGTAGTGCTGGTTGTTAACTTGTCAGATGCATTTTGGGGTCATGCGTGGTCACCAAAAACAAATCTGTGAGGGCGGTAAGGCCTAAAGCGGACAATATCTGGCAGGTTAGGTCAGACTATTACAAAGGGTGCTTTTTAGGTTTGGAAAAACAAAGGCACCTTTAGATTTGTTTAGTATTGAGTTTTAACAAGTCATTTTCCAAGTAATCTACTAAAATACAAGTTAAAAAACCTAATTTATAATTAAAAAAAGTCTTAAAATAAAGCTAAAAATAATAAAAGATGTCTAAATTAAATAGGAAAAATAATCCTAAATTAACTAGGAAAATATTACAAATCTCGAGCAGTAACTTTTGAACCTTATTTTAAGGCCTTTCTAAACTTTAATGGCTAAGAAATCTTAACCCTATATGAAATAGAGTCTTTAGAATCACCTAAAACAATTTTAGCTCAATCTAGCAACCAGATTAAAAGTTATGCCCAATAATATAAAGCTATATTTTAGAGAAAAATCTCTTATATTAGTTTTCTTGAGTTGGAAAGAACTCATTCACGAGTTTAAATTGCTCTTACCCTGATCTCATGGCTATCCAATCAAAATTTATCAACACATTACATGTTTTTCCTTGTCATTAGAAGCATCATACTTGCTAGTAATATGCTCATCCTCCCCGACAACGGATTCAATCTTAGTGTTTTGTTGAAAACTATATTTGGTAACTCTTGTAGCCACCTTCTCAAACTCCAAACCAACCAGAGACTTAGCACTATAAAGACTAAACACTCTTATATCTTTTTATATTATACCAATAAGATGTGTGATGGTTTATCTATTGGGAGAACTTTTGGACAATTAATTACTTTACAACTTTTATTTATAGTCCAAGAACATCAACGTGGACCCTTTCAATTTTAAAATTCTCCTTAAGCTACGTGGACCCTTTCAATTTTAAAATTCTCCTTAAGCACATATGAGACACATCCTTCGTAATGTGCTTCATCAAAAATCATCTCTAACTACATCTATTTTGGTTCCATTCTCCTAGATAGTTTTATTATTAAGATCATAGTCAATATACTTACGAGTGTCATTACCAGAAATTCGCTTAATACCAATGGAATTGCCGACGGAATATTTTCATCGGCAATTTGAGGTCGCCATTACCGACTGAATTTAATTCGTCGATAATTTCGTCGGTAGACACCGATGGTCAAATTCCGTCGGTATCTACCGATGAAATTACGGATGGAATGTTGAGAATATATAAAAAAAATGGGCGGTTCGCTAACGTGGAGGTTTATTGCAGGTATTTTTTATCGACGGAATCACCGAGGGATTCAAAACGTCAACTCCATATAGTTACGTGAGTATGTTAAGTTTGTTAACAAAGTTAACAAACTTAGATTTTTCATTAATGTAAGTTTGTTAAGGTTTTAGTTTTTTCTTTTAAATTATAACATAATTTATGAACAACTAATCAATATTTCATTAATTTAATTTATTTTCAGGTTCACAAACATTGAGGCCGCCCGAGTAATATTATCAGTGTTTAAATCGTCAATGGAGATTCCATTATTTCAATGGAGTCAGGTATCTAGAGATCCTGAATGGATACCTCATATCGATGTATGGTTTAACAAATTTGAGGTTGGTGTTAATTTCTAAATTCCAACTTATTTCTAATAATTTATTAATATAATTGTAAATAAATTATCATTTTTATTTATCTAATTATTTATACACAGCACAAATTCGCCTAGGACAGGGCGCATGACAAAGTTGTGAGGAGGGTGTGGGAAAATCACGCGGCAACTAGGTAACATCGAAAACAATACAAGATTTTTTTAGAAAACAATTTATGTTTCAACATCTAATCTCTCGCTATAGAAGTAGGTTGCGTGATTTTTGGTATGAATCACAAAAAAGGCAAAAAAAACCGCGAGAGATAAGGGTCTCCAAGGCGGAACGACGTGGCAGTTTGAAGAGATTTCAAATCGATATACATCCCGGAAGATATATGGCCGCACTATCTTGAGCACGTGACATCTGAGCGGTTCACACAACACTCACAGTCCGACGCTGGCAACCGGAATCGACCAATTCATGGCTCGGTGACAACGCACACCAGCGGCTCCATTCTGTTTACTGCACATGCGAAACAGATGGTAAGATTAATTTAAATGAAATATATTGTTAAATTAATTTGTTGTTAATTAATCTTTTTTCATTATAGGCTACGTCTCTTGGACGTGAGCCAAGCCTGATGAAGCTGTTTGTGGAGACGCACGTGCGGAGTCAAGACCACCAAAAAGGGGTACAATAGTTCGTTGACAACCGTGCTTAACACTTCGTGGTATGTTTGTTCAACCATTTTATTTTGTAAGTTATTATTTTTATTGAAATGAATATGATGATTACTTTTTTTATTTTCAGGAAACCTATAATAGCCGGTTAAGGGAGAGATATGGGGACTATCCTTTGACTCGTCCTGCATTCGATCCGAATTTGTGGATGGAGGTTGGATCGTCTGGTGGACCCAATAAAAATTGGGTTTACGAGCTCTCCAACACTACGGCTGAGAACTTGTAGGCAGCCCGTAGTGTTTCAACCATTGGGAGCTTCCAATCAGTATCGAGCACCCAATCTAAGGAGTTTGTGGCCTTGTAGCAACACACGACTTATCTCATCAAAAAATATGATCACCTATCAGCGGAGTATGCACAACTCAAAGCGAATCATGAACAGCTTCGCGAAATGGTCATGAACATGGCATCACAGAGTGGTGATATATGTGCGCCTCATCCTTTTTGGCCGTATAACCACCAGCCTCCTCATCCTTCTCCTCCTCCAGCTCCACCTTTATATTAATTTGTAATAAATACGATTTACCTTAAGCAAGAATTTTAAAGAAAAGTTTTTGGTAGGAACCTTAGAGAAGTTCGGCTAAGACACGAATTTCTTGGTGTGTATTCATATTGAAATTTACGTATGTTAAGGGAACATCTTTGATTAAATATATGTAGTTATTTGCATGAAATATTGATGAAAGATTGAGTTTATTGAATTCTTAATTTTTAAGGATTTGAATGTTAGTAAAGGAAAAACCCTGGTTCTTGTTAAATACATGAACGTAGATGAGGATGAATTATGATCAAATGGTTCCGTGCTGAAAATAAAATGAAAACCATTAGGAATTCTAGATATAGAGGATTTGACAAAAAAAAAGAATTTAATGGGAAAGTATTTTGTTGGAATTCTTGATGAATTAATAAAGTTAATACAACCTATAGGGTGCAGGATCAAAGAATTTCCATTACCTTGAAACATATAGGAAAAATTTGAATTTTGATTTTAGGGTTTATGTTGAGAACTTGGGGAAACTGAAAACTAATGAGAAAATTGATCAATAGGTATAGAAATGAAGTACTATTAAGTAAGGAGTTGTTTAAAATTTTTTAAAAAATTTTAAAATGGTTCCATGCTGAAAATAAAATGAAAACCATTAGGAATTCTAGGGATAGAGGATTTGACAAAAAAAAAAGAATTTAATGGGAAAGTGTTTTGTTGGAATTCTTGATGAATTAATGAAGTTAATACAACCTATAGGGTGTAGGATCAAAGAATTTCCATTACCTTGAAACATATAGGAAAAATTTGAATTTTGATTTTAGGGTTTATGTTGAGAACTTGGGGAAACTGAAAACTAATGAGAAAATTGATCAATAGGTATAGAAATGAAGTACTATTAAGTAAGGAGTTGTTTAAAATTTTTAAAAAAAATCTCAAAGAAGAAAGGAGGATAGGTTTGACCAATTTGGGTTATACATAAGTGATTGTTTTTTGTTTGAATTTGAGAAAAAATTATTGTTGAATGAACCTTATTAGTGTGATAAATATGACTTCTTGCATAAAGTTTAAAGAATTCTTGAATTTCTTGATTATTTTAATTTTAGAGTTAGAAAGATTACGGAGAAGGCATATCTCCTTAAGATTTAAAAATCTTTATAAATGTGTGTGATGATTTAATAAATTCTTGTCATAAATTTTAAAAGGAGATCCATTAGGCAAAGGGGGAGGGGTGTTCAGCCAAAATGGCCACCTATGGGAGAATGCATTGTTGTATTGAATTTCTTGATTTTTAATGTTTATTGATAGTTGATTATGGAGTAGTTGATTCTTGCATATAATGTGGAAGAAAGAACTAAGTTCTTGGATTCTTGAATTTCATGATCTTGAATGACTTTTAAGAAAATTACCATACATGTAAATTGATTAATCAATATGTTGCAGAGGTTAATCATTTGTAAATAAAAAGGGAATTGAAGACAACTCTTGGAAAAAAAAACCCCAAGGTGTTAATTTCAGTCAAGATGATTATGATCATTGGATGTGTTATTGTGACTGGATGATATTGTTTGTTGGGTTTGAAGTTGTATGTTTCGAAAGAATTGTGTGGGGTGTATTGTGAGATTTGGGGGAGGAGATGGTGATCCATTTTAGGTAAAACATGGTTGTAAAAATAGCTATAATATGTGTGTTAATGGCTGATTTAACACCCCAACATGGAGAAGAAAATGGATGTTACGACAACTTTAAATTTGAGAGATATGAGGGTTAAATGGGGTATTTTAGGTGCACAAATCGAGGCTGTTGTAAAATAAAGGATTGTTTTGGCACCCTAAGAAGATGAAAATAAGGGCTGAAGTAGCAGTCCTGATTTGGAAAAGTTTAGAAACTCTTTTATGACCAAAAATGCCTAAAATAAGACAGTTGTGATAGCCTTATTGTGGGATGTAAGGGGACTGATTTGGGCAATCCTAAAACTTAATTAACATGGGGAATTTTGGTGATTAAAATGTGGAAAGGAAAACATAATGCATGTGTGCATGTAAGTAGCTTGCATGAAGATATTGTTATGATTGCAAAACTTTGGGTGTTGGAAACCTTAAGCATAAGGTGTGAAAATGTAAGGGATAGAATTCATATGCAATAAGTACTTAAATTGTTGAAAAAATTACGAAGAAAATTCTTAATATTTAAAGAGTGCACTTAATGTAAGACTTTGTGTGATGTAGAAGAGGCATCAGTTGCAGAACCCCAAGCAAGAAAGATCAGACTAGTGAGGGAATCATGTAGATGTTTGTCACCTCATCCTTTTTAATTTTTCAGTATTATATACAAGTATTAATTTTTAAAAGTTGTATATTGGTAATGAGTTACATGTTGCGTGGTAATGCATTGGTAAAAGACTAATGAAATCTTATTGTGATATGTATCGTGACAATTGTGTTGCGGTATGGTAGCCAGCCATATAAGTGGGGCTAAGATTGATATCTAATAATGGTTATGTTGAATGAAATATTGTATGGAAACTAACCCAAGGAGGGGTTTAGCTTGTAAATATGTATTTAAGATACAAGTATGCATGAGTTATATTTATGGAAGCTAGCTATATGAGTGGGGCTAGGATTGAGGTCCCTATAAAGACGTGTTGGATACATATTTTATGTATAGAAGTCATCCATATGAGTATGACTTTAAATGGTTATTTCAGGTTGGCCATAAAAAATGGGGTCAATTTTCTTGTATCGGCCACAGGTGTAGGGATAGATGTTGAATAATAGTCACCCGCATGAGTAGAGACCAAGAAGATGTTTGGTATACATCTTCGGCATAGATGTGGGTGGACATGGATTACTTGTTGATTATGTTATCGGACCTCTAAAGGGTGATTAAAAAGGGTTTTAGAGTAAAGATATTTATGTTGGGGGCTACTTATTTGTGTTAGTGTAAGAAACATCATTATAGGCCCATGCTTTATAAAAGGGATCAACCAAAAGATTGGAGGTTATGTGCTTTATGTTAAATCCTAGAGTTATGTGGATGAATCATTATTTAAATGCAAGATTAATATGTTAAGGTGTTATTTGGTAGAAGGTGTATGGTAAATTAAGGTCAAAATATGTTAAAAAGATAAATGGTTTGTAAGTATCATCTGTATATGTAAGAAAATGTCATTGTTCTATGTTGAATGATTAATATTATGTTATGAAATATAACTATTATCCTTATTGTTTAGTATGTTTTATTTTTTACAGGTTCATAATGTGCACCACAAAATTAGATGACTTGATATAATGTTTAGTTGTAGGATTTCCTAAATGTTTTCATCTAGTTGTAGGGTTTTCATGCTTATGTTTATTTTGATAATTTTGAAGGATTGTACAAATAAATCACAAAACTATTATGGTTTAATATTATTCTTTTTATTATGAAGTTATAATGATAATGATGACATCAACTTTATACAATTAATACAATAATTTTTTGGTTGCTTTTCTATTTTAAATATATGATGTTGATTTTTTAAGTTTATTAATCTTACATGGTTATTATTCTATCTGAATTTATTGTCTTTTAATTTCATGGTCGATTATGGCTAGGGTTAAAGATGAATATGTATTCATGTTATTATAGTGATGTTCCACTTATTTTAATGTGTGATCACATATCATCTATGAGGGGTGTTACATCATCACATTAAAAAAGAAAATATAGAGCATAATTTTCAACCAACTCAATATTGAAGGATGGAATTGAAAAAAAAATTATTTTTAAAAAAATCCAAATAAAAAAACAATTAAAATAATGAGGATCAAATTTGACATAAAAACAAAATAATGTAAGATGATGTTCGAACTAATCCGAGTTAGCATGACAAATTCGCAACCTAGATTATAAGGTTGGGTTACCCTCATATAATGACCAAAAAAAAAGAAGTTTAATCTTATATAAACCCTATGTTGAATGATGAAATTGAAAAATAAAAATGATGTAAAAAAAGGGACAAATCTCAACCCAAGTTAACATTTCATACTTTTGACCTGAATCACGATACTGGGATCAACGCACAAAAAAAATGAAGTTTAATCTTTAACAAATCTAATGCTGAAAGAAGTAATTGAAAAAAGAAAATCAATTTCAAAAAAGGAACCAAAGAAAAAAAAACAATTAAACGAACAAGGAGCAAATCTGACATGAAAATAAAATGAAATAAAATAATAAAAGATGAAATTGAAAAAAATGATATAAAAAATAAATAGATATCAAAAGAATAAGGACTAAATTTGATATAAAAATCAAATAGGACTAAATGCTAAGTGATAAGATTGAAAAACAAATCAATCAAAAATTGATTCAAAACAAATAAAAAGTAATCAAAAGAATAAGAACTATAATTGAAATAAAATCAAAATAGGAGGACAACTTTTAATTTTGGTTTTGATTGGGCCAACGCGATATTTTAGGATAAAAAAAAGAAAAGAGAGGGGAAATTCAATCGCGACCAAACCATTATGTATGAGTCGCTCTATAAAATATGCCACCATTTGACTCTTTAGATGAGATAGTGGTTAGTTTTTTTTGGTCATTGGAAGACACTAGTGTTGCTTGAAGAGTACAATGTCTCTTCCATGTTTTAATATTTTTTAAAAAATAATATTTTATATTTTAAAAATATTTAATTGCTCTGAATATTTTTTTTTATAATTATTAAAAAAAATTCAAGTAGACATAAAAAAAAAGCAAGCCTAAGAAATTTTAATTTGGAAGGTAATTTAATTATTTTAATTTTTAAATTAAAACGAAATTCTGAAAAATATTAAATGAATTTTGCTTTTACATTTTATTTAGTAATTTTAATATACAATAAAAATATCAGACGAGTAAGATGACGCTTGTAAATTTGGTGACAAAAAGGTCTTAAGGAGAGACTATATTACTCTTCAAATCAAATCATTTAGTTTTGTTGTAAAAGGACAAAATGGTCATTTACTATGCTAATCCTGAAATGTGAGTGTGTTAGGTTTTTTTGTTTTAATTATTGAACTGCACGAAAATTCAGTTCCTTGTCAGATTCTAGTGTCTCTCATTATTTTCATTTATTTTTATCATTTGGGTTTCTTTTCTTTTTTTTTTTCATAAAAGATTGGAGTTCGCCAACTTTATAAAAAAGAATCCTCAAATATTTACTTAACTGGAAATTCTTGTTAGAAAGAAAAGAGAGGCAGAGATCAACAAGAGCTGTTTAGCCATCCATCCATGGCTGCGAAAATGGGATCTTTTAGGCACTCATTAGCCGAGAAAAGAGAGAGACTTCTTTCAACAACTAAGGGTTACTCAGAGATTGTCTTTCCTAATATTCAAGAAGACCTAGATGAACCCACAAGAACTTGTTGCAGATATAGATTCTTGTCTGATAAGATTGTTGGACTTTGTAAACAAGTTCAAGATGTTGCTTCTAGAGGATATCAAATGGGAAAATCTGATCCGAGAAAGATTGTTTTCTCTGCTAAAATGGGTTTGGCTTTGATGCTCATTTCTTTGTTGATTTTCTTGAAGGAGCCAATTAAAGAGCTCAGTCAACACTTTGTTTGGGCTATTCTTACTGTTGTGGTTGTCTTTGAATTCAGCATAGGTAAGTTTGATTGGTTCTGTCCTTTTCTTTTCCTTGTGTTTGTCTGTATGGTTTGGTTGATTTTGTTATATGGGTTACTGTTAAATGTTTGTCTGTGTTTCTGTATATATGTCCGGGGTATTCTAATGAAAACGGTCTTGAGATTCTTCTGTAGTGGTACTTTTTTGGAGTATTCATTCAATTTGTGTGTGTGATTATGCTTTTTGATTTTGGATTGTGAAAGAATTTTTCTGTGTATTTGTGTCACGCGTACATTGATGTAAATGTATATAGATTCTAATTGTGTAATTCAACTCTCTAATTCAATTTATGGGTAGTACTTTTGGTGAAATTCACTTTGTTTCAGGTTTAATTACTGATTTTCATTAAGGATCTAAGTAGATTCTTCTAAGTTCATATGCACTTCCCTTTTTTTATGCGTTGAGCATTCTATTAAATTTTATAAAAAGACCAATGAGTTTGCTGATACATATATCACTATAGGCTCTTGTGAATTGGATAGAATTTGCATCGCCTAATTCTATTAAATTGATAAGGTTGCAAGCATAATGAGAATGGAAATATCATGGGGTGATGGTAATGGATATTGATAAGAATCTTTGGTCTAATTGAAAGGATTTATAGTGCCAACTTATAAAATTATCCCAAACTTCTCCTTTAGACGTTTCCAGCCATCGTTTTGTTCACAGATTCAACAAAGTTTACTGGTCTTGAGAGCAACTAATAAATGCAAAATTGCTGGGTAAGCCTTCTTTAGTTTTACAGCCTTGTGCTTTGAAATTGAAGCTCATGTTGGCTTAATCCCAAATGACCCAACCATCTTAGCTTTACATGGTGTGGCCTTGAGTAAATCTTTTATCAGATGCATTTTAATCATTGTCAAACATAAGCAAACACATTCATTTCAGTTTCATCGCATCCTTTTTTTTCTTAATTCCTTCAGGAGCTACCCTTAGCAAAGGATTGAACCGAGGGATTGGGACATTATCAGCTGGAGGGCTTGCTCTGGCAATGGCAGAGTTGTCTCATTTGGCTGGAGCGTGGGAGGAAGCTGTTATTATTCTTAGCATCTTCTCAGTAGGTCTGGTTTTGCATCCATTTTTACTTAGTGAGACTTGCCATTCTTTCTCCTCCATGTTATTATGTGTCTTGCTTTCTGATATGCTTTGTTGTTGCCAGGGTTTTGTGCAACTTATGCAAAACTGTACCCGTCAATGAAGCCTTATGAATATGGATTTCGAGTCTTCTTGTTGACATATTGTTTCATAATGGTATCTGGGTATAGGACTGGGGAATTTAACCATACAGCTATATCACGATTTTTGCTTATTGCACTGGGTGCTGGGGTTGGCTTGGCAGTAAATATATTGATTTATCCCATCTGGGCGGGGGAGGATTTACACACCTTGGTGGCAAAAAATTTCACGAGAGTGGCAAATTCATTAGAAGGTTGGCATGCACTATGTTCTCAATTCATTATCTCATTCATGTTGATTAAATTAGCAAATTTCACTGCAGAAGTCTTGTCTTTTAGCTTCATTTATTCAGGCTGTACTAATTTCTATGAGCTATGTTTAGGTTGTGTTAATGAGTACCTCAACTGCACAGAATATGAAAGGATCCCCTCAAAAATCCTTACATACCAAGCTTCTGATGACCCACTCTATAGTGGCTACAGAGCAGCTGTAGAATCCACAAGCCAAGAGGATGCTCTGGTATTTCTTCAACACAATATGCAGCACCTGAGACCCAATGCCTAAGTATTTTATTGTTAATATTAACTTCCTTTTTTTTTCCCATGCCAAGATGGGTTTTGCTATTTGGGAGCCTCCTCACGGTCCTTACAAGTCATTTAACTATCCATGGAAAAACTATGTCAAAGTAAGTGGTGCATTAAGGCATTGTGCTTTCACGGTCATGGCGCTACACGGATGTATACTTTCTGAAATTCAGGTGGTTAAGCTTTTCCATATCTAACTTCATTATTGAGGCATTGCCAGTAGAAACTAAACAGATTAGATTTATTTAACCATATGCCCTGAGGGTGGTTTGGTATGCTTGATGACATTGAATTATTTTTTCTTTTCTAAATATATTTGTTGTGGAAGCAATTTTTTTAAACTATCTGCTTCTATATATATGGCCAAAATTTTACTTTATTTTCTTCCATAATATCTTCTGTGCATTGCCGTGCTTGGGAATTTTTTCTTAATGTTATTTCCTTTTCAAAATGGTTTCCAAGTCTTACTGTGGTGGGCTTGAATGCTACAAATCCCAAGCCTAACTAGACATTGTAGTCTTGCAAGAATTGTTTTGAATTTGAATATATCAGGAGTGTTTTGTTATAAGTGATTGTATGCCAAATAGAAGTTTTTATGCGGCAGCAGTTCCATTTCAGGAAGCTCAAATACTGTGTAGGGCATAATAATTAACTGAACAAAAAATATTTTTTGAAGTGATAACTCGGTGAATCAAATGGTCAAAATGCACCCGGGAATCATGATTTATTGCATCTTATATTCTAGATGTATTCCTCACAACCTAGAAACAAATCATTGATGAATGTTCCTTCATTCTTTTCATTGTATATATCCATTTATCCTTTTTTAATGGATCGCTATAGGTTTATCTCAGAATGGTTTCATGCAGTTCTCAAAATCTTTCTCTACCTGCAAGCTATCTCTGTTTGTTCAGTGCCAAAAGAATACATGCTACATGATCCATGAACCATCAAATATCAAAACTGTAGCTTCGTGTACTTCAATATTTCCGTGTTTTGTCAATCAATTGAAATGGTGACCGAGTTAATCATATGATTGAACATGTCTTACTTGTGCCTTGTCCGTGCACCCATGGTGGAATCTATAATTGTAATGCATAAGAATTGCGTCAACAGAAAAGCTTGTGACATCCCAGTAGTACTATTCTTTTAAAAGACTGAATTTCTGTTGTGTGAATGTTTAGGCTCCAGCAGAACGAAGACAGGTCTTTCATCATGAGCTGAAACGAGTAGGTGCTGAAGGAGCAAAAGTGTTGCTTGAACTTGGCAACAAAGTAAAAAGGATGGAGAAACTAGGTCCAGTAGACATACTATATGAAGTACACGAGGCTGCAGAAGAGTTGCAAAATAAAGTGGATCGAAAATCATACCTTCTTGTCAATGCAGAGTCCTGGGAAATTGGGAATAGGGAAAAGGAGCTGGGAGCGCCCCAAGACTTGCTGACATTTGACGATGATGAAAATAAAGTCCTGGAATACAAGTCCCGTAGTGAAGCTGTCCTTGATCTCAGATCAATGACTATACCAAAAAGTTGGGATAGGCATGCCCTCGGCGTGGACGCCAAGCCCACCTTCCATCCAACTATTTCCTCTGATGACATGTTCAAGAAACAAATATCTTGGCCTGCACGAAATTCATTTACCGCTGACACACTGCCTCAAGTTGAAGAATCAAAAACTTATGAAAGTGCTAGTGCGTTGTCTTTAGCAACATTTACATCCCTTTTAATTGAATTTGTTGCAAGGCTGCAAAATCTTGTAGACTCATTCGAAGAACTAAGTGAGAAAGCAAATTTCAAAGAACCTATTGAGCTGCCAATAGCTACAGAGGCTAATGGATTTTGGATCAGATTGCATAGAAGTCTGAAGTTCTGGAAATAATACACAAGTGTTGAAGTGGGGAAAGATCTTGAAGGACAGGAAATCTCGTGAAGGCTCAGCTAACTGTTGGATAACAAGGTCCAGTCTTGACAATATTTGGAATTTGCATCAGTTTTGAAATATGTTAAATAGAACTCATTTCATGTCGGCTGCTGACAGAACCAGCATACTGCTTCCTAAGGCGGCATTCCGAGAGAAGCTGGAATGCAGAAAACTATGCATACCAACCCGCTCTCATATGCCATATGAGAGGGGGTTGGTATGGATAGGCAGTGGCTTGCTTATGGTGTAACATAACTGTAATGTATATTACCCTGTAAAAGAAGTAAATTGTCAATGATGTATTGTTGAACCCAACATATTGATGTTGCACAAATAATTTGGCATTTGAGTTCTGTGAGCTTGGCAAAGTTTATAAAAATATATCAACAATTAAAAATTTTCTTTTTCCTTCACTTGTGCCGCTGAGAAAAATAAACTTAAATTTTTATATTCCAAACGACATGAATGATCCTTTTATTTTTAGTTTGTTAAACATAAACCAAATTTGACTCATTTTTCCTCTTTCATATTCTTCATTCTATTATCATTCTTGTCCCACAATTTTCAACTGGCAAACAGTCTTCAAGTTGAAAGAAATTCATTTTTTAATTCTCTATTATATGGTCTAAACGCTAACAGGAGATCTCAGTCTTTGGATTATTAGCTCATCTTATTGTCTTTCTCAACCACATCATTGACATGACAATCATCTTCATCATCACCTGACTTAAATTCATCATGATAATATTATTAGATGGAACAATTATTGCCCAACTAAGCTTTCATATGTATAATTTTTTGAGTTGATGTTAGATTCATTGTATCACCACTTATCCTAGACAAATCAGTTACTTGCGATGTTTATGTGGTCTTTTGATCGTAACTTGGGACCCGAGTGAACTCCAAACTTAAAAAGTTTTTCATTTAGATTTACTATTCAAGTAAAGTTCGGTGACCAATTCAATTGTTGCATTAAAACTTGCATCACTAGCAATGGACACAACAACACATCAATTCAGATGGTCCCTAGGGCATTCTCCAAGTATGGCAACGTCAATTTCAGACAAATTCCACCAAATTCCATTGTATATTTAGTTTTTTAGTTCGGCAAACAAACTATCAAATCTCAAAATAAAAAACTCGTTAATTCCTCCATGGTAAATAATATCATTACTGGTTTTGATGATGGTGTCGCCATAATAATATAATAATCTTACTATAAAAAATAATATGTAAAAAACACAATAAAATACTATTTATTTATCGATATAGCAAATTCATCAAGTTACATCATTTTGATGAAAATTTAATAAGCCTAAACATAATCAATAAAACCGTAATTCATAAAATTTGAAGCAAAATAACATAATTTATCAACTCGATTGGGGTAATTTAAAGCTAATTAACATAATTTATTGTTAATGCAACTATAAACGTAACATAACCAACACAAACCTAATTTAACAAGCCTAAACATAGAGATGAGGTCTATCACAATGAAGGGAGAGATCAGGGTTTTTTTTATGGTGGAGAGAGATTGAGAAGCAAATGATGCTAGACATGAGAGAAAATTAAGAGAAAGATAGAAATAAGGGGAGGGGAAAAAAGGATTTTGAAATTCCAATTTGATTTGTCGTGCATGTGTGACATCTGCAACCTTAATATTAATACACACATGTTATATGTGCACACAGCAAGTTGTGTTCGTAGTACATGTGTGACATCTCTTAGTTGTTTTTTTGGATCGGTTAAGTTAAATGAATCATGTCAAGATACAATTTAATTTTAAACCCAGACTAGGCAAGAAGTCGAGTCAAGATGTTTATTTTGTTAATTTTTTCACAATTTCATCCTTGGATTTTTTTTACTGGTAAGCTAGTTTGTTTTTGAACTGACCAAGTTGACTGGATCATATCGGAACAACTTCCACACGATTTAATTGTAAACTCGGACTAGATAAGGATTCTATTAGGCATAGTTTTAAAACCCGACCCGGTCATCGACGCGGTCTAGCGATCGTGTCACGGGTTAGATGGGTCAACCCAAAAAAAAAACCTATATAAAACACCTAACTAGTTACAAATTTACAATGCAACACTTATAAAAATCAAATTTAAATTTTAAACCAACAACATAAATTTAATTCAATATCCAAAACACAAACCAAATATAAATTCTAAAATATTTTAAACAAAACATCCAACAACATAAATTCTAAATTAACAACACATTCACTTTTGTTGAATGAACACATTAAGTTCTTCTGTGTTCATGGGAGCAAAATTTGGATCAAATATTAATGGAAATGAATCAATCTCGTCAACACCTAATAAATCATCATCTTGCTCCTTTGAAACTTCATCATCACAATCATCTTCAATCTCATTAACATTTATGACATCTACATTTCAAACATATTTAACAAATAAATATTATGTGTTAAACAATACTTTATTTTAAATAATATTTATCACTAAATAATCAATCATTAATTACCATCATCTAAAGTATCTTGTATGGTCATAGTTGATAGAGTTTGGTGAAAACTCTCTACTTCTTCCATTGTCAAGATTGATGTGTTATCTTCGACTATCCAATTTTCAATGTATAAAGTTGTCTCAACATTAATTGGATCATAATTTCATCATTTCCAATAATTCCTATATATTAAAAGTGAAGGTAAACACAATATAAGTATTAATAATGCTACTAAACAAGATAAAATAATATTTAAGGAATTAGAGAAAAGACAAATACTTTTGTTTCAATCTTGGATTGCAATAGACGTAAACAAGGTTATTAAACCTTTGGTGCTCCAATCTATTTCTCTTCTTGGAATGAATATGTTCAAACATATTCCAATTTCTCTCACATCCCGAAGAACTACAAGTTTGACTTAACACTCGTATAGCCAATTGTTGTAGATTTGGAGCACTAGTTCCATATGTCATCCACCATTCATCTATACAAAAAAATAATAAGTAAAAGTGTAAGACTATGTCAAATAATATTTTTAAATATAAAAATTATATACCTGGAGGCATAAGGGTGTGATTATTTATTGCAGACGCTCGGCCAAAGTCATGTTTTTCAACTCATCTTTATGAGCTAAAATGTTTTGCAATGCAATGAAATTGGTGGCAAAACGAGTAGGAGTTGGACGAAGTATTTCTTTTCCTCCAGTAAACTTCCTCATCAAATACAATGGATAACAATAATTATAAATGTACTTTGTGATACCAGAAGCATGCTCAACAACACAATAAACTGACTGTAATTTACCAATGTCCTGGAGTATGAGGTTGATGCAATGAGCAGCACAAGGAGACCAAAATATTGAAGGAAATTCTTCCATCAATAACCTGCCAGTAGCAACATAATTTGCAACATTATCAGTCACCATATGCACAATGTTTTCTACTTCAACATACAAAACAACCTCTCTAAACAACTGATACAACAATCTAGCAGTCTTTGAGACATCTGATACATCCACGGTTTTCAAAAAAAACTGTTCCTTTAGGATAATATACTAAGAAGTTAATTAAAGTCCTCCTCTTCTGATATGTCCATCCATCAACCATTAATGTGCAACCAGTCTTCTTCCAAATCTCTCGATAACTCTCAACATAAATCTTCACTTCATCAAACACTTTTGCCAAGTAATAACCACGGATAGCATGCAAGTTTGGTCCTTTATAACCAGGACTCATGGCTGTTACAGCATCTATGGCATGCTGATAATACACAGAGTTAACAACATTAAATGACACACATGCATCAAACATCCACTTCGCTAAAGCAAGATCACACCGTTCAACTGCTTCTTTCCTTTACCAACAATTCTGAAGAGACTTTTGAGCACCAGGAGTTGTTCTCGGCATGAAATATGTCCCTAATGTTGCAGATTTCTTCTGCTTTCCATAACTTGTAGTTGATTGTTTTACAGTGCTGGTGCTTTGAATCTTTTTCTTTTTTGCAACCTTTGGTGGTAACATATGTTTTTTAGTATTGACATCCTCATCATCCTCCTCATCATAATCATCATCATCATCATCATCATCATCATCATCATCTTCTAATTGTCTAATCATCATCTCTGCATGCTCCCTTTGTTGTGCATTAAATGGATTGAAATTTGCTTGCATTTCTCTAACTCTTTTTTTGTTCCAACATTTCCTTTAAGGTTCAAAAGCATTTGATGTCGAACATCATGAGGACATTTGCGACATTGTTCAACTTCTCCTTTAGCTCCAGCTAAATGTTGCTTGAATCGATTAATGTCACCACCCACAAATATTTTAGCACAATATAAATATACTAATTTAGTTTTTTTACGTCTAACACTAAGTTCAGGAGCTTCTCTACAATGACCCCATGCCAAATCTGTTCTTCCTCTACTACCACTTGACATGGAAATTGAAGGTTGAGATGATTGGGCCATTGAAGGATCACTACTTGGAGTACTACCATCATGTGAAGACATTTTAAGGACCTGGCATAATTTATAAGATATCACTGGAAAATTCTTTCAACCAAATTACTAATTACTACCATAATTAAAGTTTCAATTCATTTCTATAACAAAATTCTGATTTCATGCTACTGCACACAATACTTCATCCTGTCTTATCTTAGAACTCAACCAGTTCAATAACTTCAGTTCACAGACACTTTCAGTTCAACAATAACTAATAACTAATTCTCATAAATTCAGTTAAACGGCCAACCCACCCAAATTCTCATAACTGCAGTTCAACAATAACTAATCCATTATATCAACATCACAGAAAACTGAAATGGCCAACACCATCCATAAAATCGATATATCAACATCACAGAAAACTAAAATGGCCAACACCATCCATAAAATAAAAAATAAAAGTGCTAGTTCTTTTTTAGTGAGCAGATTGACATGGGGATGGTCTCAAATTCTGATTCAATTTAAGCATTAACAGAAGCAGAAGCAGAAGCAAACGAACAGGGACAGCCAATATCAACTTAAGCAGAAGTAAACGAACAGGGACAACCAAAAATTAACAACAATATTCATAGCTACTTGTAGAATATTCACAGCTACAAAAATTAACGAACAAAATATTCACGTTTCATAGTAATATTCACAACAATATTCAAAGCAAACGAACATGTATTTGACCATTTGAAGTTGCAGAAAAATAAAAGAACAGAGAAAACGAGATACATACCTGTGGGAAGAATCGATGGGTCAATCGATGGGAAGAATCGATGGGTCAACAGAGGGAAGAGCTAATGGGTCAATAGAGGGAAGAATCGATGCCACTGCTATACTCTCCTGCAAGTTCAACAGAGGGAAGAAGATGAAACAGAGGATAGCGAAATGCGAAAGAAGAAAGAAACAAGTAAAAACTCATCTAACCTTATGCTCAGAATTGAAACGGCGATCAACAATTCAAGAGTCTTCTGCTCATCTACTCTTCTTTGCGACTGAGAGTGAAATGGGTTTGACAATTTCTTAAAATTAATTAGGTCTTCTTCTCACTTCTGTTGCTCTGCAATGCATTCGTCCCTCTACTCTTATCGTTTCGGGCATAAGGATATAAAAAAAAACTCGGGTCTCAGTTGGGTTTGGTCAGGCCGGCCAGGTCCCGGGTCGACCCTCCAGGTCGACCGAGTCTGACCGGGCCAATTCCCAGCCTGTTTTTTGCTTAGACCCGGCCCGGCCACAGACCTGGGTCGACCCGTCGGGCCAGGCCGAGTCTTAAAGCACTGCTATCAGGTGGTTTCAAAATTGATCCACCAAGTCAAGTTAATAACAATACCAAATAATTCTCTATAATCTATATATTTTTTCTTATGTTAAATTTTTTTTATTTAACCTGTAATGTAGTATCGACTTGTAAACTTATCTTGAATTAAAATCTTTTGACTCAGATTTATATTTCTTCTATTTATTTATTTTATTATATCGAATAATTTATACACGAATGTAAATATGATTAAGATATAGAGATATCAATATCAGTAAAAAAAATCAATTTTTTTATATTGATATTAAAAAATCATTGAATGGTGGAATCTCATCATGGTTGAGTAAGAATTATTATTAAATGATCTATATCTTGTCTTCACTGAATGAGTTAAAATTATTATCAGATTTTCTAATTATTAGCATGTGAAACAATCCTACGCATTTTGAGTGAAATATTTTCTAATTATTCAGACTGAAGATATTAACAAAAAAAAATTAAAAATGCTAGGTTTCCCTTTTCTTTCTAGAATTCAACTACAACCAATGATATCATGAGGTCGCATAGTGATATTTTTTTTCTTTTTTTTATCGTGTGGTTTTTATTTTTAATTTAATTTTTCATGTTAAATTAATTGGATTTTGATTTTGATAGTTTGTCTCAATAAACTTTATCTAGGGTTCTTAATAGTTTATCTCAATAAACTTGCTCTAAGGTTCTTGAGATGTTCAATAACATTCTAACATTTGGCTTGATACTTAATTTTATAAAATAAAATAATTTGAGTTTATTGTTTTTACAAAATTAAAAATAAAAGGACTCAAATTAAAAGAAGTTTTCTTCACGTTTAAGTACATGATTTTGAGAGAGAAAAACAAGAGCAATTGAAAAATAAAAAAGTGAAAGAAAATGGTCAATTAGTCATATTTATTTATGTAATAAAAACAGCCAAACTTGATGTTAATGAATTGAAAAATATGGCAAACTTGGACATAAAAAGTTTGTGTGAGAACCTGATGGATTGAAAAAGTATAATAATGATTGTTTTTTAAAATATTTTTTGTTTAGAAATATATAAAAATAATGTTATTTTTATTTTTAAAAAATTATTTTAATATCAGCATATCACAGCATATCAAAATAAAATGAAAAAACTAAAAAAATATTAATTTAAAATAAAAATATTTTTTTAAAACTCTTTTTAAACAAAAAAAAATAAACGGAATTAATCAATACTTCTCAGCGTAAATGGCATACTTGAAATCACAGAAAGTGAGGAGCATGAAAAAGGGGAGGAAAAGATTTATTTGGCGGTGTTTTTAGGCAGAAGATACCTTTTACTAGAGTGTCTTTAAAAAAAAAAAAAAAAACTTGGGAAGTAAAACGAGCATATAAACATGCTTGGTTATAAATATAACTTTTGAATTAAATCAAAGGCAGTCTTTCCATTTTTATTCATAAATCCAAATTTAATTCAAGATTTTGCTACAATCAAAGCTTAAAATTTCAATCGAACTAGATTGATTTGATTTTAAATCGTGTCATCTCCATTCTTGAAACAAATTACTTCGGATCATTTGTATAAAATAACATTTAAACTACCAAGACAAGTTAATAATCGTAAATCACGCCAAATGCACTCTTGAATAGTTTTAAGCGTAAGCAAATTTACAAAGAAAAATATTGAACGTGTATTGTGTCGTGTGGTTAATAGAGACATGTAACAATAGACACACCCACCCCTTAGAGGACGGCGGGCAATATTCAGCATGCCTTTCTGTACTGAGAAAATTGTTTTAATATGGAAGACTCGCTATAAAGCTCTAGCAATAAATACTTACAGAACACAGCAGAAAACCAAACTAGAAGGTAAAATATCTGGTTTGTGCCACAATTTAATGACCTACCCGTCGAAGAATGGCAGACCATCAAAGAATTGCAGGCTATCCGATCTTTTTGGCTTGGCACAGTCCGAGGGCGTCCAACCAATTTTCTTGTTCACGTTATCATATACCACCAACTGCCCCCGCAATGATATATCTGTAAAGAGTTACATAAGCATTGTAAAACAGAATGATGAGGATACGAACGAAATGTTTTGAATACGAGAAAACAAGGGTGCATCTATCGCATGTCGTCTGCAAGATTGAAGATGATGGCTCTGGATTTTGTTGATTTTAGAAATTAGGAACTTCTATGTAGTTGAACTAATTTAAAAAAATCAAAAAATAGCAACTTCATATCTCACAAGGGATTGGGAAGAATATACTCTACAAGGGAAAAGCAACACAAGAACTCAACTCTCTGAACATGATGCCAGATGCAGATGGCAGCATGTTTGGCAGAGTTGAGTTCTAGGGTTACTTTTCCCTGGTATACACAAGTATGTCATGGAGAGAGAGAGAGATTGTACAGTGCACCAAATGTTACAAGTTTCGACATCAAAACTGCTAAAGTTGTCACATTAACATACCTCCGAGAATAATTGTGGATCCATCATGAACTTTGCTTCCTTCAAGAATACCCAAGCACACATTGCCTTTGTCCTGCAGAACAGCAGAATTCCCATCATGCAATGACATTGTGTCAATACATTTCAACAAAGTGTGCAAACTAGTGTTAAAGATTCCTTACACTAATCATCAAGTAACCCTCTGGAGGTATCCGAAACTTTGTGGAGATAACGAACCATTTGGTCCCAAATTGAAAGGTTAAGGTCTTGAAGAACTTCTTTACATCCTTAACCGATCTGCATGCAAATACGCAGTTTTAAAAATGTCAGTCCAATATAATTTAAGGAGGAACTATCCTGTGCATCATAAATTTTCATACAATAAAAGAGAAACAAAAGGAAAAGAAAGTTCTTCAATAGTCCTGTTAACTATGAGTTAAATTGTCTGGTTATTACAACTGCTTGTCCAATCCAAAAATTAAATGAAAATGATTGCTAGCTTTCCCACATTTCCATCTACTATCACATAAAATACCATAGAAAACAAAAGGTTAATTTATTGACCATTTACTAAAGAAGGCTAATTTAGAACGATGGCTTTAAGTGATATGTGCACTCTATTAATTACATTTCCCAAACATTATTATGCAAGTCAAAGATGGAGCAGTAAAATAACAGAAGATTTCAAGAAATTCTGAACATCACTTCCATCAACTTTGTTTGAGCTTGGAAAGTGTATGTATAAAGGACATTGCAATCCATGCACTCAAGCTTGGAAATGTGTTTCTGATTCTTACTTTTAGGCAATTGGGCTTTCTATCAATCATTACACCAAGTACTTTTTTTCTTTTATAACAAAAGTGGACAACGTTGAATAGAATGTCAAAGATGCAGCTTTCAGGTCTCATAGATTGATCTTGTAAGCATTATGCAACATTGACAATAACATTTAGGGGGTGCTTGACACAACTTCTGCTTCTGCTTTTAGGTGCTTTCCAAAAGTTCTTTGACTTGAAAAAGCATTAAATTGATTTTTTTAGTGCTTTCTGATGTGTTGATATCAAAAATAAAATAAAAAATCTAAAAAAACATTTTGATGAATTTTCAAGGGAAAAACTATTTTGAAAAGCACCCTGCATCACGATCTCAAATACCCCTTTAATATGGTGCTGGCAGCGGCGGCGGATGGGTCGTGTTAGCTCTTGCGAACCCTAGCCAGGCTACTTGCATTGGAGGTGATATGGAAACAATTCAGATGGTGGTATGCATAGAGAAGTTATATGCCTATGGTAGAGGAAGAAATTACTTCCAAGTTTGGATAATAAAATTAGATAGAGATGATGAGAAAATAATTCCTTGGAAAAAAAAAGACACACAAATTGAGCTGTAATCAATGGATGGGATACCAGTCCTGTATATGAATTTTCTGGAGTATCATGACGCATTGAAGAAAAATGCACATCAGTCAAAAGAAGTAGCATGACAATTGATGGGGTACTAGGTAGAATCTATAACATCTTACTAACTTCGGCATTTAAAGATGCCAGAGGATTTCATTCCTGATGCCACAAGAAAGACCCAACAACCTAAAGAGTCATTGACTTCTGGATTTAGAGACCTCTTGGAAAACTTATTTATAAGTGATGTACGAGTATAAATAAATAAATTTGTATTTGTTTGCCATACCGGACACGAAAATTAGCTCGCCAACATAAGGGCAATGTTGTATCCGATGTACTTTGGACAAGTCCTGCCCCAGAAACTTCATTAAGCTGCATCAATGTGGTATATGATTAGAAGAATTGTTGACAATGTTTTGAATGAAGTGTTTTGTGATCCAGTGGCATGAAAACACTTACAGAAGCAACCAATTCAGAATATGCTTCTTTTGGAAAATATGTATAGGAACTGCCACTGTCAAATAATATGTGCTTCACTCTGCTCTCCATCCCACCGAAACTGAGTGGGCTGCTTCCATAATTCAATTGTACAACCTCTGTATGATAGAATTCCCTGGTAAGGGAAAAGAATAGACAATAAAATTGATGAGAAAACAATTTCCAAATTGACTATTCACTGATCTTTCTTAAATAACACAGAATGATAGCCACAGAGAGGTGAAAAATGGAATAATGGTGGATTGGCTTCAGTGAAACGAATAATTAACAAGTACCATATTTTCTAGAATTTTTCCCACCTAAAATGAGAGATTTTTCAACCAAAATGATGGATTCTTCCAAGCTGAACATTTTAATTATCAATTTCCACCAGAAAACATTCCAAAACTAAAAGCACAAGGAAGCCTGGAAAAATAAAATGGGGAAACCGAAATCTTCAGAAAATCAGTACTTACGTGGAAGGGCTGTCAAGCATGGGGACCCAAGCCATACCCCAACGTGGAACAAAATCATCACCTAAAAACATATATCCACCACCACCTACATCAGTGGTAAGGCAATGACCTATGACATTGTTAATGATACCCTGGCTCGCCAATTGAGAAGGTAAACTAACTTTAGCTCTACTTAGCCCAAGTATCCCATCTGTCTTCACCAGAGTTTTCAAAAGTAAGCCTTGCTGATCATATGCACACCTTAAAGACAATGTATACACGTATCAATGCTTTGAGACAACAAAACCACGTAGACAAAAATTGCAATAAGCTAGAGAAGAGAGAAGGATGTACCCGAAAATGAAGTTTAACTTGGTCAGTGATCCATTTGCAACCATTAAAAGAAGCTTGTCTGTAGCAAGAACTCCCATGGAGGAGCTATGATCAGCATATTCAATCTCATAGTCACATTGGTTGCATGTTTCACAATATCCAGCCTTTTGATTTCTTTGCACTTCCATGCATAACAAATCCTTTGGAGATAATATATTACCTCTTCTTGGCTTGTACCAGGCATTAGCACCCTACATTAATCATATCTATTAAAATCATGCTGATTTGGGTCTGAAAATAGTTAAAACCTTAAGATTGCATCATATATCAAGGACAGCTAAACTATATGATCACAAAATCTGGTTAGGGTTTATATCAGGCTTAGTGTAAGGGAGCCAACATCCTTGCTGAATGAAAATGCAAATAACAGAATATACAGGACAGACAAGAAGTTTGCCTAATCTGCACTCTACAATTCACAATAGCTTTCTTTCACATATTATTTCTAGCATTGTTACAGCATGCCTAATACTGGAATTCATTAAGACCACAGTCTATATTTTTCCACCGAAATAGTTAAAGCTGTAAATGCTTGTATGCCAACTTTATTGTTTGCAAGCAGACAAAGAAAGGAAATGCCTTTGTTTAATAGCCACCTTTAGTGTTAGTATTTTGTGTTATTTTAGGCCCCGTTTGTTTGATGGAAAGTAATTTCCTTTTGGAAAGTGATTTTCTTGGAAAATGGATTCGTAGAAAGTGAATTATTTTCCGATGTTTGGTAATATCATGAAAAATAAGTTAGAAACATTTTCCAGTATTTGGTTATGTCATGGAAAATGAGCTAAAAAATAAATTGTTAATATTTTTTTCAAGTTTATTAAAATAATAAGGAACAAATCTTATAAATTAAAAAGTTGAATGAGAATAAAATTGAAAAAACAAATCTAATTTCATAAATTATCTCAAATAAAATAAATAACAATCAAAATAATAGAGATCAAATCTAACATATAAAAAAGTTGAAAAATGATGAAATTAAAAAAATTACAATTTCATAAATTATTTCAAATAAAATAAATAACAATCAAAAGAATGAGGACCAAATCTGATAGATAAAAAATTTCAATTAAAAAAATGATAGGAGAAAAGCAAATAACAATCATAAAAATAAGGACCAAAGTTGATATAAAAATTAAATTAAATCAAATTCTAAGGGATGAAATTGAAAAAAAAAAAAGGATTCAAAACAAAATATATAGCAGTCAAAAGTTTGAGAACCAAATTTGATATAGTCAGCAAATAACATGACATTTCTAAATTTTTCACAACTTCTGGAAAGTGTTTTAAAATAAAAGGAAGAAACTTTCCTGAAACAAGCCAAATTTTTCTTTAACTGAAAAGTGTTTTCAGTTAACCAACTTTCTTAATGACAAACAAACACAGGAAAGTTTGTAAAGTGGTTTCCAAAAAATCATTTTCCGTGAAACAAACAGGGCCTTAGATTAAGAAATTACATAACAACAGCAGGAATAAAAATTCATTAAAAAACTGAATGAACATAAATGCAATAATTGATATGGCAGACTGTACACTGAACAAACACATGCAAAGGAAAGGAAGGAATATTTAAGGGACGAGTTCTGCAGCATTGGCATTCCAAAGATCAATCAAGCATTTGATACTTATCAACACAAATTGAAGGATGTGTGAAATCATGAAGAAAATAGTTGTTACACAACTCATTTAAACCAACTGGACCCAGGGACTAGTAAGATTCAACCATTACCTTGGCACAGCTAGTGCAAGGAGCATCACACTGAATCCATGTTAAATCACTTCCGGTATCAAAATCAAGATAGTAAGGTTGTGGAGGACTCCCAACAAGCATATATGTGAAATATAATCTGTATGAAATCCAATATTTGGTTAGAAACTGAACAGCGTCGAATTTACTTTAGGGCATGAAAGATGATAGCAGTAATTTAAAAAACAAATGATAAAGCTTGTTATATTAGCAGTTAGCTATGTGCAAGGCATCCCTTTATTTCCCATATTTTCCTCAAAGAACCTAAAAAACAGCTATTAAAGGTCCTGCTTCTTAAAAAAAATGAAAACAAGATTGATAGAGAAGAAAATACGAAGTTATTTATATTGGATCCAACTAAAACAAGATTTTCTTCTTCTCTAATCTAGCTTCACGAATAACTTATAGCAAGCAATAAGCTAAATGGAACCCAAAAAGCACTATCACTCTCCACGATGAGGCTCGAAATTTCTACCTCTAGGCAAAACAACAATGAAATAGTCATAGTCCCCTAAAATTCTACCTTGACATGCATCAGCTATATATAACTAGCAATAAGCTCAATGAAAGTCAGATTGCACGATCACTCCTACTCTGTGTGACCAGGAATAACGCTCAGAATTGCTATATATGCAAAATCAAAAACCCAAAGAGTCATCTACATAAACAATGCCATATGAAAAGTATTCAATAACGGGGGAAAATTGAGTCATACCCATCTGGATAAAGATTGCCCCTAACAGGAAAAATAGCGGACGAATCCATTGCAGCAGCAGCATTTGAAGAAGCTAACTTACTAATTTTATGGGGTCCATTCAAATGATCAACAGATGCCACCAAATTCTCCTTGTACACAAACCTCCTAAGATGATTCTCAAGATCATTCAGTGGAATCTCACGAATACCCAATTTGTGATATAAAGGAAACACAAAAGACTTTGGCTTTTGATCATCATCATCATTATTATTACTCTTCAATTCTTGAAAGGTATTGGTAAATAAACTGTAAATAGCAAGAGCAAAAAGAGAGATAAACACAAAAGACAACAGTTTTCTTGGGGTACCAAGAAAGAGTCTTGATGATGGAAATTGGAGTTGAGAGTTTTGAGATGGTGGTGGTGGTGGTGGTGATGAGATTGGAAGCTGGTCTTCTTGATGGGTTTGGGGGGTTTGGTGAGATTGTGGGTAGTCATTATTAGTGAGTGTAAAAGCAGTGATGGTTTTGCCTAAAGAAGGGTTATCTGGTGGTGGAAGTGAAATTATGACTACCCCTTTTAATTGCGGTGACTGATCATCATCAGACTCCATATCTATCTATATCCCTCTCTCTCTTTCTCTCTAACACCAAACGCAGGCTAGTGGTATCAGTGCATGAAGTAGGAGAGAGAGACAAGGGAGAAGATGGGTGCCGTTGCCCGTGCCCGTGCCGGTGCCGGTCAGGAGTTGCAATCAACTTCTACCACTCCTAAACACCCTTGTAATAGCAAAAGTCAAATGTTAGTTCAAAAACTAAGACTGTACTGTTACGCAATTACTCGGAAAGGGACCCGTTTGAAAGAAAAACTTGCTAGAGCGAAGGATCTAGGAAACTTCTTTTAATTATTACATTAAGAATAAACTAAAACCGCTTAATATTTTATTGTAAAAGTCTACAGTAAAATATTAAGTATTTTTTTTATTTTTTATTTTATTATTTTTTTTGTTTTTTATTTTTTTGTTTTATTTTTTTCTATGCCTTTATAATTTTTTTTTGCTTTTTTTATATTTTTTTCTTTTAATAAATTTTTTTGTTTAATTTAGTTTGTTAATGTTAATTTTTTTATTTAATTATCAGATTTTCATGACACGGATTCCGGGTTTAACGGGTTAACCTGGTTTGACTCGAATTTTTTTTGTTTTTTTTATTTTTAATTAATAACATATAATAAAACTGTTCGGTATTTCACTATGCAGTCCACGTAAAACGCTAAGCTATTTTTTTTTTTTTTTGCTTTCTATGCTTTTATGGGTTTTTCTTTTTTTGCTTTTTTTCTTTGTGTTTTTTTAATGAATTTTTTTTGTTTAATTTAGTTTGTTAATGTTAATTTTTTTTTAGTTATCAAACTTTCATGACACGGATCCCAAGTTTGACGGGTTAATCTGGTTTGACGAGTTAACCCGGAATTTTTTTTTCTTTTTTTAAAGTTTGACGAGTTAACCCGGAATTTGTTTTTTGCTTTTTTTCTTTTTAATTAATTTTTTTCATTTAGTTTAGTTTTTTAATGTTAAATTTCTTTCTATTTAATTATCAGACTTTCATGACACGTATCTCGGGCTTAACAGGTTAACTCGTCAATTTGTTTTTATATTTAGTTATCAAACTTTCATGACGCGAATCCCAGATTTGACGGGTTAACCTGGTTTGAAGGGTTAACCCAGTTAATTCAAATTCTTTTCTTTTTCTTCATTAGTTTTTTTTCCTGTTGGTTTTTTTTTTTGAACTAATCTATTTAATTATCACACTTTTATTACATGACCTTGCAGCCAGACTCACATTCAAGACTCTTGGGTCCGGTGTTGCAGCCAGACTCACTTAAACTTGAGTCATGTAAGTTTAATATTATTATTAATATTATAAATATTACTCTTGAGTCAAGCGTTACAACTAAACTAAAGGCTTTTCGGCATATCTTTACAGAAAGAACTAACACTCTTAGATCTTAGCATTTTTTTATATTTTTTATGCAAGAAAAAAAAAGTTAACCCATGGTGCGTGCCTTTGTTTTTTTTTCTCTTTTCCTTTTTAAGCCTTTTACTGTGAATTACACGGTACAGTCCACAGTGAAAAAGCTGATGCCTTTAGTTTTTTTTTTCTTTTTTTAATTATTTTTTTAATTTATTTTCTTAATATTAAATTTTTTCTATTTAATTATCAGACTTTCATGACATGGATCCCAGGTTTGACGGGTTAACCCAATTCATTCAGATTGTGTTTTCTTTTTCTTGATTAGTTTTTTTTCTTCCTGTAGGTTTTTTTTTTCTCTTTGCTTTTTCCTTTTTAATTAATCTTGTTTTTAATTTATTTCATTAATAATAAATCTTTTTTCTATTTAGTTATCACACTTTCATGATACGAATTTCAGGTTTGACAGGTTAACCTAATTTGGCGGGTTAACCCGGTTGGTTCAGATTTTTTTCTTTTTTCTCATTAGTTTCGTTTTTCCGATTTCATCTTTTAATATTATATGCAATCCACAGTGAAAAAGTTGAACCCTTTAGTTTTTGCTGTTTTGTTTTTGCTTTTTTTTATGCCTTTCACCACGGTGAAAAGGATGATGCTTTTTTTTTCTTTTTAATTAATTTTTTTTATTTAGTTTGTTGATATTAAATTTGTTTCTATTTAGTTATCAGACTTTCATGACACGGATCTCAGGTTTGACAGGTTAACCCAGTTAATTTAGATTTTTTTTTCTTTTTCTTCATTAGTTTTTTTCTTCTTATAAGTTTTTTTTTTATTGTTTCTTTTTATTTAATATTTTTTATTTAATTTAGTTCATCAATATTAATTTTTTTCTATTTAGTTATCGACTGATGCTTTTAGTTTTTTTTTCTTTTTGTTTTTTTTCTGTTTTTATGTCTTTAACTGTAGACTGCATACTGAGTCCATAGTGAAAAGGCTGATGCCTTTTTGTTTTTTTAATTAATTTTTTTCATTTAATTTAGTTATCAAACTTTCATGACACGGATCTCGGGTTTGACGGATTAACTTGGTTTAACGGGTTAGCCCAGTTAATTTTGTGTTAACCTATCAATTTTTTTTTCTATTTAGTTATCAAACTTTAACGACACGAATCCAAGGTTTGACGGGTTAACCTGGTTTGAAGGGTTAACCCAGTTAATTCAGATTTTTTTTCTTTTTCTTCATTAATTTTTTTCTTCCTTTTGGTTTTTTTTTCTTTGTTTTTTTCTTTTTAATTAATCTATTTAATTAACATATTTTTATGACACGACCTTGCAGCCAGACCCACATCCAAGACTGTTGGGTCTGGTATTGCAGTCAGACCCACTTAAACTTGGGTCTTGCAAGTTTAATGTTATTATTAATATTACAAATATTACTCTTGGGTCAGGCGTTACAGCCACACTCAAGACTCTTGGGTATAGCTTTACAAAAAAAACCTAATACTTTTAAATCTTAACTTTTTTTTTTGATATTTTTTATGCAAAAATCATTGGCCCGCGACATCGCGGGGGTCATGTAACTAGTTGTATATTATATAGACACAGAAAGTGGGACAATTCGTGGTTTTACTATTCAAAAAAATCGTCAACCCTCTCACAAAAAAAGACTTCAATTGTTGTATATTTTTGCTGTTTTTATGTTTTACACCCTGAAAGTTTACGGTTTTTTAATTCGGTTACTGTATTTTATTTATTTCAATTGTGTCTTTTAAAGGTGCATTTTCATTGTTTTATGATCTAGAATTTGTTTTGGCTCTTTCTTTGATGTGTAAATTAACATTAAATTGACAACTAATCTTATAAAATATAATTTTAATTTAAAAAAATGAATTGAGAGGTTGAAGCATAGTTTTGAAACCTGATCCGATAGTTGATTCGGTCTAATAATCGGATCACGGGTCAGATAACTTGACCCGAATCAACCTGGATCTACCAAAAAAAAAAAAGCAAAGAAAAAAGAAAAAATTAAAGAGAGATGGCATCTTTCTATCTAAGAGACTAATTAACATTTTTTTTTTCTCTTGATATGTCAGGTAGTTATCGAGCTGTGTAAATTTTCAAGGCCTTCCCTGTAAGACTAGATGGCATCTTTCCATCGGATTTGACTGCTATCATGGTCTCCAATACAGGTCTATACCTAATTCTGCCATATCTTCAGCCCACTACCCTATGCTTGGCGGTTTATGTCTCTGGCTCTCCGTATAAGCAAACCTTTCCCGATCCATGTCAACCCAACAATGAAACGAATTTTAAGCAAACCACTGTTTGCAGCACCGAGGTATCTCACTCCAATAGCCTGTACCAGATCTCCCAGCAAGAACATGGTCAGAAGAACTTAAATTTTTACCATAGATATATCCATTGCTTCTTCAAAGGTACAACCACCTGAATACTCTGTTCCACTAGTCTTTAGATCCAATTTGTTAACTAGAGAACCTAACGCCTGAGCGGCCGTAACATAGCCCTTAAGGAACACAATCATGAGAAAATGCAGTGTTGTTCTTATATTCAGAATACGTGTTTGAGGATGAAGTGTTATAATTACTGATGTAAATAAAGAATGAATCCACTCATCTCTATTGGAAAATTTGTCCGTTTCTTGAGTGTCTTCTAACTCTTCTAGTTGAGCTTGATGAGAGGACAAGGAATCCTTCGTTGATGAGAAAATGTTGGATGAGAGTACAGCTTAAGCTTTATCAATTATTATGTTCTGGCTTTCCATTGAACAAGAAGCAACAGCAAGTGACGTAGTTTCACGTTAATATATATATATATATATATAAAAGGCCAGGTCTCATCCGGGTTGTCCGGGTTTCGGGTCGACCTACCGGGTCAACCGGGTTTTGCCGAGTCAACTCCCTAGCGGGTTTTTACTTAGACCCGAACCGGTTCCAGGTCCAGGTCGGCCAGGTCCTGGATCGACCCATCAGGCCGATCCGGGTTTCAAAACTATAGGTTAAAGAACAAAATTTACATAAAAATAGGGGCTTTTTCCACAAATGGCACACAGGAGCCCCTTTTGATCCCTCAAGTTTCATTTTTTTCCTTTATCATCCCAATTTATTTATATTATTACATTTTAATCCTAAACTTTATTTTTATTACATTTTAGTGCTTGGAAGTTAGTAGGAAGAGAAAGTCGTCAGAAAAATTGAAAAGAGACAAAGTTCTTGAGTGATTGGGTTCTGATCACCAATAACTTTGAGATTTGGTTTTAAGAGAGAAACTTATTGGATATGGTTTCTAACTTTAATGATGCACAAAAATAAATTGACCTCGAAGAAAAATTAATCTTGATTTGATTTTGATTAAATTGTTGGATTGATTAAAATTTTTTTTATTGTTAAAAATGAGATTTTAGACGTCCATAAAGATGTTGTGTTCATGTTTTTTTTTTTGTGAAAATGGTTAAAATTTGGTTTCTTAGTGTCCAAAATGTTGGACCCTAATTTTTCAATTATTAGAAACAAGTTTGGTGGTCGAAAAATTGTACCAGGCAACAGTACATTGTCTAGTTAATTAGATGACATGTTGCTCGTCTAGTTTATAAAACAAATATGGTGTTTGGTCTATCATGCCCTAGCACATGGGTTTTTATTTTTAAAAGTAAAGCGTGTGAGCTCAACCTTTCAAAGTCCAAAACCTAGGATAAAATGTTTTCTAATCAAGATTATTACAATGAAATTTTTAAAATTGATCAATTATGTCTTGCTTTTTAAATAAGATTTGAGATTCATATAGTAATATTTTCAATTAGTTTTAATTTTTTTATGTAAATCTAATATGCATAATTGTTTTAAAAATATTTATCATGGATATTCAATGAAAATATTTTTTTATTTTTTTATAATTATTTATATAATTTTGTGAAATTAATAATTTTTAATTTTTTTATATTTTTGAGTTAGAATTATCACACCATAATTGTTTTCAATTGAAATTTACTTTTCATATTTTTTATTTAAAAAATTATTATTCTAATAAAAAAAAACATGTTTTTGCAAGGAAAAAAAATTTAAATAAGGAAGTAGAGTTTTGGCTAAAGAAATATATTGTTTCTCATTAATTTAAATTATTTGAATTCTTGGAAATGTGTATTTTAATCGTGTTAAATTTTCATTCAAAAAACCATGCGACTCGTCATAACTTAATTTTAGGTTCCCCAAAATTGTCTTTTTCTTTTAAAAAAACAAAAATAAATGAAAATAAAAGTACTTGGCAAGAGTTGACTGAGAAAGGTTGCAGACACATGGAGAAACTAAACTTTGATTATGGACAGAATTGGAAGCCTGATTGTAGCCAAAATCAAAAAACAATTTAGATTCAAAGTCAAATTAAATAATTATTGAACAAATTTGCTTAGAAGTTAAGTCTAGGGACTTGATGAGACTTTTAATAGGCCAATTTGATTTAGTCATGGGCCCAATTAAAGGTTTAATTAAGTTTACAAATTAATTTGAGTCAAATTAAAAGATTTAATTAGAGTTTTAATGGGTCAAATTAATTTTATTAGGGACTTAATTGGTGAAAAATTAAGTTGGAATCTTATTTTGAGCTTAATTGAGAAGATTGAAATTTAAGAGGACCAGATTTTTTAAAAAGCTCAATTGGATGAAATCAAGGATAAAAATACAAGAAAATCAAAGTTTAAGAGTCAATTAAGGGTTTAATTGAAAAAATTCAAGATCAAATACCTTTTTGTAGAAAGTGCACAAATTCAAGGGCCAAATTCAGTTGAAAACAAGAGTGAAATTGAAGAAATTAGAAGTTTGAAGGTCAATTGAGGATAAATTAAAAATATCCAAGACCAACAACCAAGCTGAAAAATGCACTGAAATTAGAGCATTTTTTGAAACTTAACAGGGGCGAAATTGAATTGATTCTTAGAATCAAAATTCAATTGAGGACTAACTTGAATAATTGAAAGTTTGAGGGTTGAAATTAAAAGATAAAGTTTAAAGCCTAAGTTTACCTTAAACACCAAAATAACATCGTTTCATTTAAATGAAACAGTGTGTTTTGGCTATGTTTTAACCAAAACAACGTTATTTTGGTTAATGCCAAGTCAAAAAAATAAAAGTTAGATTACACGTCGTCTAACTATTATTTATCATCTTCCCTAGTGAACCTGGAAATGGTAGCTCTAATGTCACCTTTTCAGCCTCCTCTCTCTTTTTCTTTCTCTCATACCTTCACCATAAAAGAAAAAAAACACGCCACCTTAGTGACCTAACAATGTACTATATCTCCAACTCAAAAACTTGCCAATTTATGACCCAAAAAATCAATGAAAAAATGGCTTGAATCCCTTAACCCAATCAGCCTTACAACCTTGTTTTGCAGGACTAGGTTGTTGGTTTATAGCCAACAGTTAGGATCATTTCCAAGAAAATTAATGGCCACAAACCATACCCAAGAAACCCCTTATATTCTTCTTTCATCCCCTATAAATATGGATGAATTTCATGAAAGAGAGAGGAGAAAATTTAAAAAAAAAAAAAAAGAGGAAAAAACCCAACCAAAAACCACCATTTTTGCCACCAGCCCCTCTTTCACATCAAACCAGCCAAAAAATCCAAAACCAAATTACCCCTACCATACCCTATAATAACCCACAATTCACCCCAGCCAAGAAGGACCCCCCAAAAAACACCATAAACCACAACCAACTCCATCATTATTCTCCTTGATACGATTAAAAGATTGATGTCTCATCCCAAGTGCAAGAGTGTCGAAGTAATAAATAACCCGGCAAGACCGGGGTCGAACCACAAGGAGGTTAATTGTATAAACTACAAATAAAGAAATAGATAATAATAGAAAATGAGTTGAAGAGAGCTTTGAGATGTGATATTGATGTAAGGATTTAAACAAATATAAAACAATTGTCAAGGTTAGAGGATCCACTAATAGTATTTCAAATAAGTATAATATAAACTCTTTTTATTATTCAACTAGAAACCACACACAAAGAAGATTCCAATCAGATTATAATTTATTAACATGATTATATTAATTATCTTATTTGAGTAATGTCAATACTTGTAAATGTTGTCAGGTATTCATGGTGATAACTTATGTTAACAACAAATCAAGTTCCTTTCATAGTACAAGTGTCGGTTATACTATACAGTTGAGCTATGAAAGTGCCAAGTATTGGTTGTATCAAGGGTTGTTCAACTCAAATCTAAATTAACCATTTAACAAGTAAGGTACTAGTATTTGTGGTGTGTAATTTTTTTTTTTACTCTAAGAAGAACAATAATAAAGAAAATAAACAAGAAATCACACAAGATAAAACACGAACATGATCGAAACTGACCCTTAGGACTCTGAATAATAAAAAAAATGCAAGACGAAGAAGAAACTAACACTAAGAAAAACACAAAAACAAAAATGCAAGAAATAAGGAATATAACCTGATTTCTAAGCCTAACTCTAATACCAACCGATGTAGACCTCTTGATAGATCAAGCAACCTCTAATGAAGATGATACTTCCCTAAGAAAGCTAAAAATCAAGTTTGAGAACCTTGACCCAAAATTAACCTATAACTAAGAACGAGAGGTATTGGAATTCATAAATTGACGCCACAAGGTCAGTTATACCTTGATAAGTCAGGTTTTCTTCTTTGTCACAACAAAGAACATGTTTGTTCCAAGAAAAACACAATAATATTATTAATCTAAAGGCTGTTATAATTTACAGCAAGGAAAACATTATATAGTCCAAAGATAATTAAACCTAATTGACCCATATTGGGTTGTGAATAATTGAGCTTTTAACTAACACAAGTCTAATGCCTAAAATAGACCAAAAACACTTAATTTGGGCAAAAAAAACCCAATTAAATTTAAAAAATTAAATTGAAATATTATGGTTCAAATAATACTTAAAACAACATATAAACTAAGTAAAATATTCAGAATAATAGAAGAAAACAATATGTCCCCAAAACCATCCCTAACTTGATTAATTTGCTTGTGTAGTCTAGTCTGACTTGCATAGGAATAATGTGTGCTTGCTGCCTCTTTTAAACCTCTTTTCATACTTGTAACATGCTACCTTGAATGCTTGATCTTCTTCCCTTATTTGGTCGAATTAATGCTCTCAAAAATAGAAAAGAGAGTTGTTGAATTCTTCCATTTTAAAAGCCTTCCATAATCTCCATTTAAAGTAAAGAAATCCTGTAAGAGAAAGAAAAGAAAACAACCAGTATAGTCTTTCAAATCTGGTCGCTTCTTGTTCTCCTAGTAATGAAAGGAATCCTTGATTGTAATAGAAAAATAAATAGGGGAATCTACTCAATGCACTTCTAGCCCTTAGTTTCCATGTTAGATATGGAATCCTTGTCCAATATGGAGACAAAATAACCCATTTTCAGTTCAGTCTTGTAACCACCCATCATGAACCCAAACTTAGTTAGGATTTTTGATAAATCCTTAAAGGAAAAGGACCCAGCACCCTAATTAATCCTAACCATTTTTGTACCCAATGTATCCCAAGTCCATACACATCCATAAAGCCCAAATCAGATCTGACCGAAACTAATTCCTCTATAATTGGGTCGAATCCATCAACACCAACAAACCTAATCTGGCCTAATTTATCCCAAGATGAAAACCCAACATGGATGAATGGAATACAAGCTAAAACCCAAGGAAAATCCCCCACTTAGCCAAATGGTCTTCCTTTTAAACCCAAGCTCCCAACTGAATCCTCATCATGAGTAACCCAAAGCCAAACCATAAGCTGAACCGCATCACTTTCCAACCTGATATCAATATCTCCTCCTCCTATCATAGTATCATCCCTCAGTAAAGGAAGAAAGAGAAAGAGGAGATGTTCCTGATCCACTAGTTTTTCATCTTCACCATATGTGGCACGTGCTCCAAGCACCACCAGCAACGGTGGCGCATAAGATCCATGTGTTGCCACTTTTCCAGCAATTTCAAAAGCTTTCAGTTGGTTCTCGAGTTCCAGAGAATTCTCTAGATTATTTTGTGAATTTTGGGCGGTCTATTTAGCAAATTTTAGATGTTTGATGTGTGTTTTATTTATTTTTAAATTTTGAATTTTTATTGTTTGTGAACATGTAATTGTGGGGTGTGTAAGTAAAACAAATATAGTAAAAAGAGGTGTTGCTTTTTTTTTTATTACCTTTTTTTTAATCTTGTGTTAAATAGATGGTAAAAAAAGAAAAAAGATCAAAAAAAAATTAATTACCCCAAATGTTTTAATTGCATATAGCCAAGTTCTACAAGTTTTTCATGCATATTTTCTAAAACAAACAAGAAAATACATTTTATAATGTTTTTTAAATAAAAAAAATAGATATTGTAAATAGTTTATAATTGTCTATTAAAATTTGGTCAAAATTCAAAAAATCCCACAACAATAGTTTGTTATTCGGAGTTGTTTTTTTTTTTTTTTTGTATGGACAGAGAAAGTGAGAGAGTTTTTTGGGTTTTTAATTTTTTTTTTGTCTCCTCCCTTTTATTGTGTGTGAGATAACCATCTATCCATCTATTTATAAGCAAAATGATTTGAATTTTTCCTCCCAATTGCTTGGTTCCCAAGCAACTTAAATTTCTGGTTCCTTATTTTTTTTCCTTTTCACTTTTGATCCCTTTGCCCATTTATTATATATAGTTTTTATTTTTCTTAATATTTTTGTATTTTGATTTAAAAAAAAAACAATATTGATGTCGATTCAACAAGAAAAATTAATCAATGATTTTGAAATATATGTGTTAATAGATGAACGCGTCAAAAACAAATTTTTGAATTTTGAATTCTTTTGAAAAGATTTTGAAAAAGACGCAAATACATTAAGAATATTTTTTTTTGTATTTTTTCGTATTTAAAAATTATTTAGAAAATAAAGGGTTAAAAATTGGAATATGACAACTGTTTCCTCATGTTCATTGTCATTGGCCAAAAGAGCATTCAATTTCTCCATTTTTGGACATTCCCTAGCATAGTGCGGTCTCCCACATATAAAACAGCCAACATCCGGCTTGGTTTCTTTCGTTGATGCATCTGTTTGCTTAGCTTTACCCTTGTCAGTGGAAGGCTTAAATCCTCCCCCACCAAAACTTATTTTTCTTCCTATTTTCATCCATTTTATCCTTAGTCTTAAATTTTAAAAGGACAATAACAGACTCATCTCGAGTCACTATCTTGAAATCAACCAAAATTTTGTGACAACAATGGTAGAAGATAAATCTTTAACTTTATGTCTTTGCAATTCAGCCTAAGCCCAACGCTGCAATCTCGACATAAAATTGAACAACTTATCCTCTTCAAACATGTTCTCAATATCCGATATCAAAGAATTGAAATCTTTGACATATCCCTCACCGAGTTGTCCCGCTTTAGTTTCTTCAAATCCTCCTTATCTAGCCAGGACATGTTGTTCAATAAGAACTGTTCTTTCAGTTCTTGCTTCAAACAATCCCAAGTCATAATCTTAGGACACCTGTGTTCATATCCTTTTTTATTCGAGTTCTCCACTACAACTTTGCATCACCTGACAAATACATTGTTGTGATGTTTTCCTGTTCATCAGCCCTAATTTTAGCCATACTAAAGCATTATTCCATGTCCCAAAGAAAGTTTCTCAATTCCTTGAAACTTTTCGCACCACCAAATAACTTTGGCTCTAGTAGTTTTGGTTTGGATGAGCTATCACCCCTAGGGACACTCACTACTACCCTCTTTAAAAAAACAATCTCATCCTCAAGAACTTGTATTTTGTGACTTACTCATGCCGCAAGATCCACATATTACCCAGCAGACCTTTCAGTCATTTCAACAGTGTATACAAGTCTGTCATTTATGGATTGGTCTTTGTTTTCATCTATGGGACTCAAAACATTCTTGAGATGAGTCTCTCTCAAACTATCTCCATACTTGATGGCATTAGACATCAAACCAACAATTTCCAAAACAAAACGAACCAACGCTCTAATACCACTTGACACAAGGACAAAATTTCCAACACAATTTTGATCCAGCACAACAGTCTCATCCAACACAAGACTCAACTCATCTCACAATCTTAACTCCTGTTTGGCCTATAAACTAAAGTGTTTTACACACCCAAAGAGGCTTTCCTTAAAGTCCAGCAAGTTATAGACTAACTACATCAACACAAGTTTAGAAATAAGAATCACAATCACAATTTACAGGGAAAAAAAAAATCAATCTTTATTAATACCAATAAAAAAGGATACACAAAACTCATTGCATGCAATGCATAATTCTCTTGCATGTCAAACAACTCTAGCCTCTATTTATTACAAAAGAATATAGAAGTTACATAGAAAACTATCCTTAGATAGATCTAACCAAATCTAGACAATTGTCTAAAAACAGTACCTACCAAAACTTGTCTCTAACTACCCACTGTTGTAACTTCTCTTGATCCGCCACTTAACAGACCATCAAACCAATCAATTGTGTTCACACGAACCCGTTATGCACTGTTGTCAAATCTATCATTGTCCACGCATGCTGCTGCTGCTGCTACCCATACACATTACCAAGATTCCAACAGTGTTTTTGCTGATGCGCCCATACACCTAGACCTGTGACAATTACCATCTTGGTCTAGAATGTGCTCCAAGAACCACCATCATGAGATTGAAACAAAGTTTATCATGGTGCAACCATGTTAAGGGGTAAAGCAACAAAATCTAAACATCCAATGAAGTAGTTCTATGCAAAGCAAGACTAGAGGTTTCAAGTTTCATTTATGGACAAAGTCATGAAACTCCATTTGTGAGACTCGAGGTTGAAGTTCTATATTTCTATGATTTGGTTTTTGATAACAGATAGATGGTATAATTTACAATCTCAGTCATGATACTAATCTTGTCGAGGAATCAATACAAAACTTTAAAAGATGTTCCTAGGAAAAAATTGGATGGGAGGTGGCATGCAGGAGGAAACATAAATACACCAAATGAACTGGGGAGAGGGTAGATTGAAAGGCCTGTAATTTTCTGCTTTAATTAATCATATATTATCGGTTTTGCTTAAACAAAAAAGAGTACCAAAATCCTCGTTTTTTCAATTGCATCTTTTCTGTCAGAGTAATAATAGTACAGATTGTTCGCATTAACAACCTAATACATGTTTGTAAATAGTACACAAAAGGGCATCAACCTACGCTACAGGATCAGATTGTCACGGAATGAGTGAATGGAAAATGCTGATACAAAGCAAATGCTAACCAAAGTCAGGAAGATAATGATATAATCTAAGCTAATGTTTCGTGGTGACAGTAGATGCTGCAAACTTGCTGGAAAGCTATATGATCCCAGAAATGTTAGAGCTCAGATGACTTTGAAGAAATCTCCACCAACCATAAATTTATCCTCCCCGACAACTGATACTTCTGCGCAGCTACCTTCATAAATATAGTATCAAGGGCATTTTCTTTGTACATAAGACACCCCATGCTCTTCATACCTGTCAATTCCGCATGCTTATATTTGAGGATGATATATTTGTTCAAACTTGAATTCGCATAGCTTAATCTAAAATTTAAATTCTGGAAATCTTAGGAAAAAAGGAGCAAAACTTGAAAATATGCTCCTTGAACCTCAGTAATTAACTGCATCCATATAACAGAGAGTTCTGAAAGATGAAACTTACTCAGACTTGGAGAACCACGTCTGCTGGAATGAACCAAGAGATGCCAGTATACTACCTCCTATCCATACACTGCTCAAATAATCATTTGAAAAACAACCATTTATTTATAAAAACGGATTCTAAAGAAATTATTCAAAAAAAGGACTTGTCAGCTAGAGAAATATCACAGTTAATTAAACTTGAAAAGCTTCACAACATAAAGAAACTATCAGCTCTTCTACCATGTGTTTGTACAAGAAAGAATATGTGGCGAACACTACAAACAATATCAACTAAACACATGGCAATCACCAAATCATACTTTAAATGAATGGTAATAAGCTGACTTTAGACTGCCAAGACAATACCATCTTTGTTTCTCACAAAGATGAGAACTAATACATCAAAGCACCATACATTGGAATAAACTGACTGAAGGAATTACTCCTCAAAGTTTCAAGTTTGCAGTGAGTTTTCCACCACTACTGTCTGTGCTCTTTGGAATATCTGGCTATCCACAACATTCAATTATTGAGTTATTAGACTTATCTTTGTTTCTAAATTCATCTTCAGGATTCTCAATACTTCAACACATCTATCTCTAATGCAAACCCCCAAAACCATTTTTCAGTTGTCAACCACCTTACAAATAATGAGAATGCATTAATGTTTAGTTCACATTTTTTTTTTTGCCAATACAATATACACTAGAAGCCACTAGATACCAAGATACCATGATTGTTTGGGGTTAAGCAAGTTAATCAAACCTGAATCTCCTTTCAGTTGCATTTCCACTAGCCAGCACTTTAACTCTGGCGGCTTGAGGAGACTCCTGCACATGGATGAATGATCATTCCATTATTTTGTAACTTAGTCTGAAACAGAAGTTCCTGTGTTCTTTCTTTTTGAACTGCGGAAACAGAAGTTTGTTCTCATATGAAATTTGTATTCATATCTAGATGATTTCTGATAAGAATAGTTCTATCATGCAAATATTAATGTATTATCAGTCTCAACAAAAAAAAGTGCATGCACACAGAAGCGTGACAAAGGGCTATAGTAATACAATGAGCTTTCCATACTATTGGCACCAAATAATAGAATTGCAAGTAAAAATGCTGCATTCCAAGTGTATGATGGTATGGAACTGATAGTGTAAGGCATGGTAAAGTTTTGCCTTATTACTTCAGGTCACTGAATACTAAAAATATGTTGTAAGTAAAGCGAGATGGTTGAGATGATAAATCTAGTGTTGAAGTCTTGAAATGAAGAAAGCTAAAAAAGGATTCCCAATGATTTCAAAGGGTAAAAAACAAATCAAGTTTTCAGCCAAAAAAGTACCTCAAGCAAATCTTTCTCAAGTCGTTCCTTCAACTGTTGCATTGATGCTGTTCCACCAGCAAGCTAAATCAAACAGTAAAGAACAGGAACCACATCAACATTGAAATTTTAAACAAATCTAGTGAACTAAAATCCATGTATTTCTTCCTTTATTTCTTTTTCTCATTGAAGAAATTCATCGAACTAACACTATGATATGATAATCTGCCATTATAATCAGTTATCATGCCATCGACACATTTTGCTAGTTATTTTCTTTTAACATTACAATCAGAGTTGATAATGAGCTTGTTCACTTTACCAGTATACTACTAAACAGTTCTCTTCGGATATCAACATCACACTTATTAATGCTTTCAATAGCCTGCAAACATTGAGAAAGAACTACTTATATAGAAGTGATAGAAGGTAACTCGTTATTTTTAAGTTCAACAAAAAATTTGTTATGTAAAAAAGTAAATTTACCATTTGTGGCAAACCACGAGCACTAGAAGCAATCTCCACAAAATTATCCATACCAGGAATTGTCTGATATTAGTCACAAAACAATTTGTTGTATGTGAACACAGGCTGAAGATTTTCACCAATGAAATACCAGTTTGACTTACAATACACAAACCAATTGCACTCCACAGATAAATCAATAACTCATGAATATTTCATATGAACATCAGATTCACAAGTACTAAGAAAAGGATAATAATTAGTTAAATATACAAATTAAATGATCATTGAAGTGTGTTTATGTTTAACAAAATTATAATTTAAAGCACAAGAAGCATCAAAATTCAGGAAGAGACAAGATTTCAAGAATACTTCCTAAGATATTCTGAAAAGACCCATTCAATAACCACAAAAAGAAACAAAGTTAAATGAAAAAATAGTTATGGTAAAGATACACCAAACATATAAAAGAAGTGACCCTGAATTGTAAACATTTTATCCACTTTATTTTGGAAAATCCTGAAATTCTTGCCCTCCATGAATTTGTAACATGTACTTGTGGCGGTAAAAAAGAAAGTGAGCATAGACTTTTTAAAATTGCCCTCCATTGATGCAGTTAAAAGAAGAAAATAGCAGTACTTGGAGAAAATTATAGCAACTGACACGTTGTCCCATGGAGTGAATAAACAAATGGACACCCCCCCCTCCCAAAAAAAAAAACAAAAACAAAAACAAAAACAAAAAGTGAAAATATTGCAGTTACAGAAGATGCAATGAACAGAACATTGAAGAGGGATTGTGAGTATTTGTTGAGCCATGAACCTGAACCAAGGATGGATTGAATAGAATATCTGGAATCTTGAATCTATCAGCTCCAATTTCAATTGTCCTGTTTGCATTTAAGAGCAGAAGTTCAGATAGAAAAACACGGTATTCAATTTCTAAATGTAAAAAGCAAACCAAACAGCATTCAAACTGGATAATATTGAATTGCATGGGACTTACTGGCCGTCAGGAAGCTCATATGGAGTCATTGGAATGTTTGAGTATGAACTTTCTGAATTTGTAGAGGAAAGAAAAAGAAACAGAAAGGTTAGCATAAATGAATGCTTGTAACACTACACTCAATACAAATTACAACTTGTTATATGTGATATATCAAGGGTGCAACCAACATAATTATGCAAGAGATTCAGTTTAGAAATAAACAGCATGATTGTCATGATCTGTCATGGAAATCATTCAGTCATCGTCATGAATTGGTTGAGAAGGCGTGTCCCTTGGCTTCTAAAGTTTGCACATTTTCTGGTATTCTATTTCACCAATTTTGAAAATGTTAAGCAACTCTGTCAGTACTTCTGAAAAAGAAAGGTTCTTTCGGAACTTTGGGATGTATTGAGAAGTAGAAGCTTTGATAGAAATTTGGAGCAGGTTTTACAGTACAAGTTTCATTTGCTTTATTAATTCAACATCACCAGTGCTCCGACACCTCAAAGGAAATAAGGTCACATTTTGTGTGGGAACAAACAGATATTGGTGGTAAATCTGATGCCTTGAATTAAATGAACCGCAACATTAATGAAAGTTGACAGCAGCTCTAATTTTTTCAAACTACAAGAAAAAGACAAATTGGTTGCACCACAAACCATATCCACATACAAAAAATATATACAATCCAGAAATTCTGTTAAGTAGATCATGCGATCTTAACAGATAAAACCTACAAGTATTCAATCATTGCAATTACAACATGAAGGAATACACACCATCATATGGTGTATCTGGGGCTCGACACACACATTCCTTGATATCACTTGCAATCACTCTCTGTTTCCAAAACAAACAATCAGATATAAAAAGATTCTCAACTTCACAGGGAGGAAAATTGTCTAGCCAATCACAGACCTGAGAGTAGAGTCTATAGCTTTCAGTTGTACTTGGAAAATCAAGATCTACCGTCTACGGCATTCAAAAAAATGAAAGAGGTCTCAATGGCATATATTAAAAAAAAATCCAAGTGAACAAAATGCAACTATGGAAATTAGATCTGAATCACAAAACAAAAGAAATGTTGTGGAAAAAGGAATTGTCATCACAACAGGTAACAACCCAAAACAATTTCCAGTGACATTTAAAAATTACCTGAAACACACCCAGCTGTATTTCCTTTCTTTTGAAAGAGTACCTTGGTTTTATCTGCATAGCCAAATAAAAAGATTACTTTGAAAAGAAAAAAGAGCATGTTTTAGTTAGTTCTGACAAAACAACTAGGCCTGAAACACACAAATTCATTCCTATACTCACTCACCATGACACCTTTGCTCTCCAAGCTTTTCAGCAAGCAATCAGTAAGAAGTTCTCCTCCAATAGGAGAAGAGGCCACTGCCTATAATAACAAAAGAAATGAAAAGAAAAGGGCTGTCAGTTTGTCATGGGCAGATAACTCGGCATTAGACCTTTGAGATATTAACAGGGGCATGATCCTAGCCAAATTTTATTGTTTTAAAATTTTTAGGAAAGAGGAAGAGAGCAGCACTAAATCTACTGCTGGCAAATGATTGGTGAAAGAGGTTGATAGTTTTTAATAAAGTTCCAATTAAGAGTTTCCTCCAGCAGTTATTCAACAGGCTTGGAGTGCTTTCTTGCTTGGAGTCCCTTTTCCTTTATCTTTTAGGAGCATGTCTCATTCCCAAAGCAATTCTTCTAAATGCTTCTTTTCTAATGAATTTCTAGACTTTCTCCAACAAAAACAAAAATATCAAAGGAACTATTTCTTTTACTGCTTGACAACCACAAATTCCAATCAAAGATATCAATAGTGTTATCTCTTGGGATGCTGAAGACAGATTATTTCTGCAGATATCTGGCAGTTTAGGGACAAATTCATAATGTTTGATAGGATGCAAAGGAATGACCAAGAGAAAAACTGAAGGAGATACCTCCATACTCACATGCAAGCACAGTGACTCTAAAACATTTCACAAATTCTCAGTTCATTTTGAAGGGATTTCATGCTGGTCTTTCAAATCCCTCCAAATTTGATAATTTCCAATGGAACTATCCATTATCTTCCAATGAAAATTGAACATGTCAAGATTCCAGAATTTTACTAATGATTTAAGTTAAGATATTTCAACAGAATTAAAAATAAAATAAAATTAAAAACACGTACAAAATGCAAAACTGATATCGATTGGTTTATTATTGAAAATTTAATGACAGACACCATTGCCAAAGCAATTATTTGCAAGTAACATATGCCACTTGATCAGGCAAAGAGCAGTACCTTTTGAAGAACATAACCATCATGGACTGGGGCAATTGTAGTTGATCCTCCACCACTGGCACAGATACCATTTTTTTCAGCATTATATTCAGCAAAAAATCCAGCAAAAAGTTTAGCAAAAAGAAGGCAAATAGAATGTAAGGAAAATAATGGGCACATCATAATCAGTTATTGCAAATAAGATGGTTCTAGAAGCAATCTTCAAACAACCAAATATGTTAACATCCATGTTGTAGTCTTAAAACATTGATTAGAGCCAGCATCAATCTAAGGAGATAAATTGCCAATTAATACCCTAGAATATTTCAATCTTCTAGGTTTAGCACGTTGCTATCAACTTTTCATGGTGAGGAGAGCACCAATTTCAAATCATGTTATCCACCATAGTCACAACTTTAATGTTCTAAGTTTTAGCATAGAGCTCATGGATGAAAAACGCACCAGTTCCAAACTGTTTTTTCTTTTACAAATGCCATTGCATCCTCACGTTATAAAGTTAAAAGCAAGTTTGTTTCCTTGTGTTTTGTTCCTTTTCACTAAATGTGCATGGCAAGAAATACATTGTGGAGATAAGGGACAAAGTGGTTACCTCAACTAAAATAGTGTAAGTAGTAAGAAGATTGAACTTAAGTGCAAAATAAATGCAGAAAAGCACTGACACTGCCAGTTGAAGACGTTATACACTCATGACTCGACAATTATATAACTCCTACCCATCAACAACTAGCGAGGTAGCACGTCCTGATGCAAAAGATGTTAGAACCTGGCAGCAAGAAGAACTTGAGTCACACCAAATTGAATGAGATTCTCCAATCATATTAAAAAAAATTGAGGTGCAAGTTGGAGAGGTAGGCATAAGATGGAACAGGGACATACAGCATTCTTGGCCAAAAATAATGCAGGAACATTGTACTTTTCAAAAATAAGCTCTGCTGTCCTGTCAATTATGCAACAACCCAACCATAATCAGCAAACATCAAAGCAGCATGATGAAATAAGCTGAAACCAAGAAGTTTAGTTAAATTTAAATAACACAAACTGAAATTAACTTCAAGCAATGAATAATTTCAATAACACAAACAAATAATATTTTTATGAAGATTCATTACCCGCACAAAAACAAGCTAAAGAATAATTATTTAAGGCCAAGATCACAAAAAAAGTTAACTTCAAGCAAAGAAATAATGTCAATCTAAACAACTGACGAACAAAGACTTGCAGGACAGGAAGTAACTTGCATCACTTAGAAACAAGGAATAAATCATATGATTACCATGGCAACCATAAGTGAAGAACATATTGCAAAACTAGGAGCTTTTTCCTCCTTCCTTTGTGAATAAATCACACTATTTAATTATTTCTAATTTCCAGAGAATGACCTTGATAAAACTTCATAGTCCATACCACAAGATTAGTAGTATTCAACTAATCAATGGCATTAGTAGTCGTCATTCTCATAGAATCTCAACAAGCAAGAAATCATTTAATGGATCAAGAGGGTTACTTCCAGCTAATGTACAGAGATAACAGATGCAGCTGGCATTAAAGTAGAGAATATCATGCATTGCCAGCTTACCTTTCTCTCTGTTGTTGACTGTTGGATGAAGGTTCTGCAAGTAGCATCGGGTGCTCCTTTGGGTCAATCAATAGACACTCTCTAAAGACAGTAAAATTCTAGATATAGAGATATTACAGAATAAAAGAAAAAAAAATTATCTTTTTTTTTTTTTTGTTAATGAAATCAGGGTGTTTGATAATGAATCTTACCTGAAAGCATGATTCCATATGCTGTCAACCATATCCCAGTCAGCAACGATCCCATCCTTAAAAGGTGATAACACCTGATGGAAAAAACCTGAATTTATTACATAGCCTAAACAAATCCCGTCTAGTCTCTCAAAAACATGACAAGAAAATAACTAGAAAACTGACCTCCATATGGTCTCGACGAAACCCTAAAGCCTGAGATCCTACATATAACTTACATTTGCTTGTAGTGTCATCAACGTCCATTTGATCCGTCGACCCAACAACCTGAATAACATGTACCAAGAAAACCAGTAAAACAAGGAAAAATTATAATAATAACAGTCTTCAAACCCTAGCTGATAGTCACAGGCATTTTGCCAATTTCGAAATTCCAAACAGGAATTCCTTGTTTCTAAAGCAAATTAAAAAAAAAGGTTAAAATGCTGTTAATGTAGGATAAATAATATGCGAGAGAGAAAGAGAATAACAGAAGGAAAGACGGCCTTCGGTGCGTCCTCGCCGGCATAACCAGCTTTGCAAGTGTGTGAGCCCAAGTCAATGACTATAGCCGATACTTCATCTGTTTTCACCAACAGAACAAAACGAAAAAACTTATAAGAAACAATTTCCAAGACAAACGTAAAGTAGTGTAGAGTAGAGTAGTTAGGGTTTTTTAAACTCACCACCACCGTACATGATTGCTTGTAAATTTTCAAGAACGAGTGAGTGAATTTCTCAGGTTAGGGTTTTAGAAAGAACATAGGCTCTGAGGGAGTTGTTAGCCGGTCACGAGGACTTGGGTCCGGATTTGGTTTGGTCTGGTTTCTAGCCCGATTTTGCCCAGACCATGAGATGGACTGACTACGTGCTTAAAGCCCGTCCGTCCCTCACCCTTATTCTTTCTCTCGGCATCTTGCTTAACCAAATTATTTAAGTTTTTTTTTTTTGTTTGATAAGCTGGGATGTCTGGCCAGTTTACGTACATCACGATTAATTTTTGGATTCATTAAACACCCTGTAAGCCCAATAAACAAGTAAAACACCGCGGGAATGGCAGGCGTGTACACTAAGGTTCGAACCTAGGATGCAGAGGCAGGGAATTCTCTGCTAGGACCGCTAGGCCACGAACCTTAAGTGCATTATTTAAGTTTTTTTAAAAGTACAAGTTATTGGTTTAATTGATTTAATTGAAAATTTTTAATAATATAAAAAAGTAATAATATAGTAATAATAAAAAAAGATAAAAAAATAGTATAAAAAAAAGTAAACAAAACTAGATCTGAATCTATCTAAAACAACCTAATACTAACCTGAAGGTAAATTGCAAAAGAAAATAAAGCAGAACTCGTTAAATCATGGACTCGGATTCAAAAAAAAAAGCTTAACAATTTGATTTTGAAGGATGAAAAAAATATTAATAAAGAAAACTTACAAGGGTGCAGAGGTAGGGAATTCTCTGCTAGGACCGCTAGGCCACGAGCCTTAAGTGCATTATTTAAGTTTTTTTAAAAGTACAAGTTATTGGTTTAATTGATTTAATTGAAAATTTTTAATAATATAAAAAATTAATAATATAGTAATAATAAAAAAGATAAAGACAGTGTCGAAAAAAGATAAAAAAAACTAGATCTGAATCTATCTAAAACAACCTAATACTAACCTAAAGCTAAATCGCAAAAGAAAATAAAGCAGAACTCGTTAAATCATGGATTCGGATTCAATAAAAAAGCTTAACAATTTGATTTTGAAGGATGAAAAAAATATTAATAAAGAAAACTTGCAAAAGTTAAAAAAAAAAAAAAACAACAACAAAAAGAATGAGTATAAAATTTGAGAGAAAAAACCCTAACAATGATAAAATTAAAAAAAAATTCAAAACAAAATAAATAACAATTAAAAGAATGAGTTATTTATAGATTAAAAAATAATAGGGTGTTAAAATTGAAAATATTGTAGAGAGATTATTTGTAGAATAAAAAAAACATCATTTAAAAAAAAAACAAGCAAACTCAGATGAACCTCTTAAACCTGGTATAATATCTAAAACTCACAACCTATGAAATTTTAGACTCGAGTTCAATTAAGAAGCTCAATTATAAATAAATTTAATTTTGAATGATGAAATGTAAAAAAAAACTCGCAAAAGGAAAAAATAACAACAAAAAGAATGAGGATAAAATTTAATAGAAAAAAGCACAAGGAGGATGAAAATTTTTTAAAAAAATTAAAATGATCATAAACAAAATAAATAGCAATTAACTAAATGAGGACTAGTTTTGAAAAATTAAAAAATCATAAGGGGTGAAATTAAAAAATATTTATAACTTGATAGATTATTTGTAGAATAAAAAATGGTAGGGGATGAAACTAAAAAAAAACTGTAATAAAATCGCAAAAATAAGAAAATAAAATGCCAAAAAAAGATTTAAAAAAATTAGAAAACATCAGCTTGATAAAAAGAAAAAAAATTATTAAAACTTGGATTAACCTTTTAAATTTGGTTTAATCTATAAAACTCACAACTCATAAAATTCTGGATCGAGAAACTCAATTTTCAATAAATTTAATTTTGAATTATGAAATTGGTGAAAAATATTAATAAAAAAACTTGTAAAAAAAAAGTAACAAACAAAACAAGGATAAAATTTAACAGGATAAAAAGTAGGGAGGATATAATTTGAGAAATATATTAAAAAATAGCAAGGGATAAAATTAAAAACAATGATAACTAAATCACAAAAAATAAAAAAACAATTATAACTAAATCACAAAAAATAAAAAAACAATTATAACTAAATCACAAAAAATAAAAAAATAGATAAAAAGTATGTAATATCCTCAACAATTTACAAATCAAATATAATCAGTTAGTCACATCTCTCTATTAGACCAAGAAAATTCAACCAATTATATATAGATATCAATAATAAATCATGGCATTTTTTTTAATAAGTTTTCTACAGAGTTTCTTTTATATTTATATATATCAAGTTATAGATATTTTTTCATGTATTTACAAAAACATCAATTTTCCATCTTTATATCCTAATCCATTAATCCCGGATCACTTCTCAACCGATGTCATTCTTCTTCTAAGTATATGATTAACAGCTACGAATATATAAAAAGATTCAAAAGTTCACAACACAACAAGCACACGTACCTACAAGAACATGATACCTACCTTAAATGCTATATATTTATAAGCAACACCATTAAATTTACATGCTAAGTTATCAAAATCCTATAATATTACATCAATACATCATATCCACTAAAAGAATTTATACCCTAGACCCTATTGATCTTGTCCGAACTATGATGAGCCTATAATAAAACAAATAATTTATCAAAATTTATTAATTACTTAACCCATGAAATTTATTATTCATAAACTATTCTAGAACTATATTTAATGCCACTTGATCAGGTCAATTCATCAAGTTAACATTTATATCGCATGGTACTAAATACCTTTTTTTTTACCTTGGCAATTCTTTATAATCATCTTTAATTGAAGAACACATTACTTTAATATTATTTTGATTATCCTTCCATGATTACCGCCATTTTCGACAATCCTTCCGAATGTTATAAATCTGGCAGTACCTTACGTAAGCCACTAACTCCAATAATCCTTTTGATTATCCATAATCTAGCAATCCTCTCATGGATACTAATAAATCTGAAAATCATTTCAATTATCATTACTCTAGCAATCTTTTCATGGATGCCAATAAATTTGACAATCATTCTAATTTTCATTAATCTGGCAATCCCCTCACGAATGCCAATAAATTCAACAATTCTTCTGATTGTCATTATTTAGGCAATCCCCTCATGGGTGCTAATAAATCTGACAATCCTTTCGAATGTCATTAATTTCACAATCCCCTCACAGATGCCAAAAAATTTGATAATCCTTCTTATTATCATTAATCTAGCAATCTCCTCATGGATGCCAACAAAATCATTAACTTCTCATGTTACCAACATTTCTTATTATTATTCATTTAATTAATTTCTCATCTTTATTCACTTTTATTTAACATAAGATACTACAAATAAAACATTACATCAAATGTAAAAAAAGAAATACTCAAGTGTAATATGGAACACCTACCTCCTATTTATGACAATCTTGTTCCTCCCTAGCAACCTCTTTTATAACAAACAAGATTCTTTTTGTTATAACCTTGTCTATAATTCTAACATGTTTTATTTTGAGATACATTAAATTTTAGTAGTTACATTACACCAAAAACTCCATTTAAGCTCAAGTCATCATGCTGCAAGATACTAAAAAAAACATTTGATTATAAATCAATATATTCCAATTCAATTAGACATTCTAATTAATTACAACACACACCATCAACATGTTTGCACTTCCTAAATAAAAATGATTTTGCCATAGTTAGACCATAATTCATCATCTTATATCTACACTAACAACAATTTAACCATTTATGCATTTCTTCATTACTTTTACCATATAATCCTATCTTATGTACAACTTGTATAAATCATCAAATTCATCATCAAATATTTCTAATTTCATTAAACACATACCATTACATATTCATTCATAAAATTTTATATTGTCACTTTTTTTTTTCTCAAGTAAAATTTAGCATCAATAAAATTCTACTTAAACTATTTCTTACTTTCCTCTAACGCAATTTACACACAATCTCTTCCAATACCTAATTGTATTGAATGTTTCCTATCATCATCTATAATGGTCGCTTTTTCCCCTCTTCAAATCACCATGATTCATTCTTTAAATTCTTAATTTCACATTCATAACACAATTACACAAACAAAAATAAACTACTCTAATCCATCTCTACACTTCCTTTCCATGGCCGGCCATAAGCCTACTCACAACACCATAATCTTTGTCAAATTTTCCATCAATTCATTAGTTTTACCATAAAAACACTTTCCAATAATAACAATTTGAATTAATCTTTCCAAAAACCTTAAATTCATTCATATCAATCCCTATATGAAATTTACAAAATTTCAACTTAAAAAATCATTTAAATCTCATATCAACTTGTTAAAATTAAGTGAAAACACCTTCCCGGAGTACTTGTTTCAACCTGAAATGTGCTCCAATTGAATTTCAATATTTCCCTTATTCCTTCCTTCATTGGCCGACTTCCTCCTCTTTTTTGCCTCCTCCTCTCACTTCTTTTCCTCTTTATTTAGTGTCCGTATTGAATTCTCATACATTTGAAATATTTCTCTCCTTTCTCTACACTTTCCTAAGCATTCCCTTTTTTTGTTTCCTCTCTTTCTCTTTAGAATTTGATGGAAACTTTAAGACAATTACCTCCCTTTTTCATTCTCCTTTATCAGCCAACATGGTCATATATATAACAACTTTCTTATTTTCCTTTACACCATAACTTTAAACCTTTCATGTTCCTGATTAATTAATTGTTGTTTTACCTGATCATGAGACTCGTTTTCATTAAATTTAGACCATACTATTTTGAATTTCATTATACTACATTTCATCATATTCCCTTCATTTGGTTTTAATTCAGGTTTCTATGTTTTTTTTCGAGGTATTTTCATAATTTAATTTTTAAAAATACATACACAAACCTTTTATTTTATTTTCTCCATCTATTATATTCCCTATAAGGTAAATATTCACCTTAATTTGTTGGGATAATTATTCCCTCATTAATTTCATAAAATAAATAAATAAAAACATCACCTTTAAAAAGAAAAACAAAACCAAGCGAACTTGGACAATCCTTTTAAATGTAACAACCTCAATGATAATAATCACATTCAGATTTATATGTTTACATTCTATTAGTAAAAACCAAAGAAATTTTATTTATTTATTTCGGTAGAGTTTCCCCTGTAATTTTACATACCAAGTTATCAACATTCTACTCTCAATCACTAATGTCAATTTCTAAATTTCATTCATGATCCAATCATTCTGGATCATGTCTCATTCGAGACTAAACATACTTTTCAATTCACCACGTATCCAAACATACATTGAACCACCATATGACATAAGTATTTAAAGACATTTAAAATATAAACAACACATACTCATTTAAAGCAATTCAATATATATAAACTAAGTATCCATATTGATATACATTCAAATAACAGTTTAACTATCAATTCTTCTAATTATTACAATTTTTCAAAATGATGGTATTTAATTCTTCTAAGTATTACAAATCATACTCCCTACTAGTCTTGTTTGGTGTTGCGATGTCACGGTCGTACAAATTAATTACCCTAGCTTCAAACACAACACACAAGATAGTATAGAGCAAGCAAGGGGTCAATCCCATGAGGAAGTTCAAGTCAGATTTTTATGCTAGATGATATGCAATTTGGGGGGGTTTGGACGTTATCTAGGCTAAAGCAAAAGAAAACAGAAAACTATCAAACGAAATTTAATAAAATCAAAAAATTATCAAGAGAATAAACCTTGGTCACAAGCACACATCCACCTACAGAAATCAGAACTGATCATGGAAACGAAACATCAATTTATATTCTGAATATTTATCTCTTCTTAACATTGGTTAATTAACGGATCCGCCATATAACTAACCCTAACCATTAAACAACCACAGTGTCCGCACTAGTAATTTAATTTAATGGCAGCCTTAAGAACTAGATAAGTTGATTAATCAATAAAACATAACTGTCAGTAGTCTATGTTTGATTTGATTGAATGTTCTCCCTAAGATTAATAACGTAGATCCGCCACAATTATTAAACTCAGTTGCTTCACAAGTTCATATACCACAACTCCGGTTTTGATATCAAACTTAGCAAT